>ULSH01035152.1_pt1 | contig 91878 bp, 99 predicted proteins | sample 1956151 | NCBI WGS metagenome assembly ULSH01 (sample SAMEA4835702, study PRJEB28245) | human gut metagenome | biome: gut microbiome; material: fecal sample | place: Denmark | collected 2008 | reverse complement strand
AGAGCGTTGAGAACAACACAATCCCGATATACGCAAAGTAGTCGCCCACCGACGCGTTGGTGATCACGCCGAAGGATATGTAGAAAGGCAACATCAAGAGCAAGCACACCACAAGGTTGTGCAAATAGCAGTAGATGGATTTTGCAACGAGAATTTCCTTTCCGCTGACGGGGAATCGCAGCAGCATCTCGTTGTCGCCGTTCTGGTATAGGTTCTTTATAACGCTGCCCGTTGCGATTATCGTCGCAAGGCAGATCGTAAACGTCGCAACGATGACCAAAAATTCGATTCTAAGCCCCGAGCGAGTCACGAACAAGTTTGTAAGATAATAAATGCCAACGATAAGAACCGCATACACGAGAAGGAAGAAAAACGCATTGCCCACTTGTCCGAGCTTTTGTTTCCAAGCCTTCTTGTCGGTGTTTGTCACGCCGTATCTCGATTTGAGATCGAGACGGAAGAGCGTTCTCACACTCTGCATGGAGAATTCGCCTTTCATTATTGCTCGTCCCCCTTGTTTTCGGTTGATTCCACAAATTCTTCGATGCTTTGCGCTTCGTTATTTTCGCTCGGCATCTCGGGGCGCATATCCGCGCTCTCTTGGGCAATGTAGTCTTCAAACAATCTTTGTTCGTACGTGCCGGTGACTTTGAAGAAGGTCTCTTCAAGGTTTGCCTTGTTCGCTTCGTTGCCTGCAAGGTCGATGACGTCAATGAGATGTCCGTCGTTGACGATTGCGGCTCTGTGGCAAAGTTTCTTGACAAGGTCAAGGTTGTGGCTTGAGAAGAATACGGTGTTGCCCTTTGCGCAATGCTCTCTCATATACGAGATGATTTCCGCCGTGGATTGCGGATCGAGTCCCATCATAGGCTCGTCAAGCACCCAAAGTTTCGGATCGTGGATGAGAGCGGCGATGATACAAATCTTTTGTTTCATGCCGTGCGAGTAGGACTTGATTTGTCTGTCGATTGCGTTTTCAAGCTTGAAGAGCTTGGCATAACGGTCGATACGCTCCGTTCTCACAAGCGCGGGCACTTTGTAAAGGTCGGCAACATAGTTGACGTATTCTCTGCCCGTGAGTCTTTCGTAGACGGAGTGGTTGTCGGGGACGTAGCCCATCTCCATTTTTGCCTTGATAGGCTCTTTGACGATGTCGTGTCCGCAAATGGTGATCGTGCCGCTGTCAAAAGGCAAAATGCCCGTCAAGCACTTTATGGTCGTGGATTTACCCGCGCCGTTTTGTCCGAGAAATCCGAAGATTTCGCCCGGTCTCAATTCAAAAGAAATGTTGTCGACTGCAAGTCTGTCGCTCTTTGGATATTTTTTTACAAGGTTTTCAACTTTTAACATAATCAAATTATCTCCTGTTGTATTTTTGCATGGTAAAGCATGCTTATACGCGTGCGCACATACGCGCGCAACACGTCAAAATCACCCGTTTGCACGAGTGTCAAAAAGTTCTCATTGAATGATGATTGGGGAAGTTTGCAAATACGCGTTGGACGCGATGATGCTTCGCCTCGAAGACGCAAGACGCCGATGCCGTATCTCTATTGGGATAGCCACGGTCTGCCCTTGGACGAATCTGCGCGGCAAAAACGCCACGATTGCTATAAGCACGCGAAGCACCGTGATCGTCACGATACCCGCTATTGCCAAATGTATGATAGCCGTCTTGACGACGAACAATCCGAAGTTTTCAACAGAAGTTTTGAACAATGCGAAAGTGATCACCACAGTCGCGCACGTAGACACAAAGGCGCGCATTCGACTTGGCAAACATCTTATCAGCATAAATATCAACGCTATTGCCACAAGCCCCGCTATCGTCTTTGCAAAACCGACGAGATAGCCTATCACTTGTGTCAGGAACGATAGAAAATCCAATTCTTCTCCTTGCGCAAAACAAGTGTTGTGTTGTCAATACGATTTGCGCATTTACTTTATAATTTTATCAATTATATATAATCTTGTCAAATAAAAACCAAATATTGCGATTTGCGAGGGTTTATAAGCGCGTTTTTGCGCTACAAACGTACATTATCGGCATAATTATTCGACGAAGTGTGTATTTTCGCTGTCAACTTTTCATCAACCGCTTGACGAAATCGTCGCAAAGAGCGTATAACATTGTAGTTAAAAAAATATTAAAAGTACGGCATTGAAAAATGCAAAAGAGATGATACTATGTTTGCTCAATCGCTATCGCAAATAAACTATTTCGAGATCTTGCTGCCGCTCGCTCTCATCTTGCTCGCAACCAAGTTTTTCGCCTTGCTCGGCAAAAAGTTGGGACTTCCGCAAGTGGTGGGCATGCTCATTGCAGGCATTTTGCTCGGATTTATCAAATACATCCCAAACCAAACCATCTTCACCGAGGATACGATAGAAGGTCTTTCCTTCCTTGCCAAAATCGGCGTGATATTGATCATGTTCTCGGCAGGTCTTGAAACAGATCTCAAACAATTCAAAACTTGCGGCTTGCCGTCCGTCATCATCACGTCTTTGGGCGTCATCTTCCCCGTGGGACTCGGTTTCATCGTGTCGGCGGCTTTCAACGGCGGTTTCGTCAATATGAGCCAGCACCAAGTCATCACCAACCTGTTCTACGGCGCAATCCTTGCCGCAACCAGCGTCAGCATAACCGTCGCAGTGCTCAAAGAACTCGGCAAAATCAACTCCAAAGTCGGCACTTCAATCATCGCCGCTGCTATCCTTGACGACATCATCGGCGTCATTCTTCTCTCCCTTTTCATAAGTCTTGACAAGGGCGAAGATTTGAGCGGCGTGGGTATCGCAATCGGTAAAATGATCGGTTTCTTTGCGGCGGCTATCGCTGTGGGCGTCGTGGCGCACTTTTGCTTGAAACACTATCTCAAACGCCACCCCGAACACCACAGACGTATCCCCATCATCGGCTTTGCAATGTGCTTCCTTTTCGCCTATGCGGCAGAAGAATGGTTCGGCGTTGCGGATATCACGGGCGCATACGTTGCGGGTATCATGCTCTCCACTCTCACGGAATCGGGCTATATCGACAGAAAAGTCGAAGTGAGCAACTACATGATTTTCGCCCCCGTGTTCTTTGCCAACATCGGCATCAACGCCAACTTCACAGGCATCAGCCCCCACATCGTAGGCTTCGGCTTTGCTTTCATAGCAGCAGGTCTTGTGGGCAAAGTGCTCGGTTGCGGTCTTGGCGCACTATCGTGCAAATACTCTTTCAAGGACAGCCTCAGAGTCGGCATCGGTATGATGGCAAGAGCGGAAGTCGTGCTCGTTTGCACCCAGAAAGGCGTGGACAGCGGCATCGTGGACGACTCGATTATGCCCTTCGTGCTTATTCTCATCATCGTATCGTCCTTGCTCACCCCCTTGCTCTTGAAGCTTTCCTATCGCAAGGAACTACCGGACACCGTGCTCAATCAACCGCTCACCCCCGCCCTGTCGGACGGCTCAAACGGCTCGCAAGCCCCCACTATTTCGGACAGCCCGAACGGAACTCCCACCGACAACACCACGTCAGCCACTTCCGATTTATCCAATCAATCGCAAGACGATTCAACGCTCAAAAACGACGAAAAATAAGTTTTTGGGATATTCTAAACACACAAAAAACACACTTAACTGAGTGTGTTTTTTTACTTAATTAGTAATAAATAATGAATAATGAACAAAAGCCGTCATCGCGGCAACGGCATCGCTTGCTTTAAGCGGTAAAATTCCAATATTCCGTGTCATTCTGAGAGCATCGAAGAATCTAGCGTAGCGAAAAGAAAAAACAAGATATGCGCCTTGCGGCTGGATGTTTCGACTATGCTCAACATGACAGTTGGGTGGGACACCCACACCCGATTTGGAAAAATCGACAATTATCAAATTTTCCGTGTCATTCTGAGCGTAGTCGAAGAATCTCGTGGAAACGAAACAGCACTATATATATGTCATTTCACATCATTCCGCTACCGCGAGATTGCCACGCCGAACAAGTCGGCTCGCAATGACAAAATTGTTTTAAGCCCCCATAATCCGCAATCAGAAAAATAACGCAAAAATTATATATACGCCATAATCCGATAAATCGATGAAGAGCAAGAAAAAGCCCCTTGAACAGCAACCCTAATGTACAAATCGTACATGAGTTGATGGGCAAGGGGCTTTGCCGATGCTATTCGCGATTTAGCGGATTATGGACGGGTCCCAGTGAGCATCCGGCTCAAACCCCATAATCTTCACTGCCGTTGCGGCTACATCGGAAAGTCCGAAAGAGCCGTCGGCGATGGTGCAATCATAGTTGTAGACGATGAAAGGAACGGGGTTGAGCGAGTGCGCGGTACGCACGGCAACTTGACCTTTTTTGTTCTTTTCGAGCATCTCGTCGGCGTTGCCGTGATCGGCGGTGACGATGAGAGCATAGTCGTTTTTCTTGATGACGGGAAGGAGTCTTGCAAGAGCGAGATCCACTGCCTCGACACCGATGATTGTGGCATCGAGATTGCCGGTGTGACCGACCATATCACCGTTTGGATAGTTGCAGCGGATAAATCCGTACTCATCGGATTCGATCGCGTCGATGACCTTGTCGGTGACTTCTGCGGACTTCATCCACGGACGTTGATCGAAGGACACTTTGTCGGAGGGGACTTCTTCCCACACTTCGAGAGCGTCACTGAATTTTTCGGAGCGGTTGCCGTTCCAGAAATACGTGACGTGGCCGTACTTTTGCGTTTCGGACACAGCGTAGGACTTCACGCCATGGTTGACGAGAAATTCGCTGAGCGTATATTTGATTTGCGGCGGCTCGACAAGGAATCTCTTGGGGAGATGCAAATCGCCGTCGTATTGAAGCATACCTGCGTAAAGCACTTTGGGCATATTTCCGCGATCAAAGCCGCTGAAATCGTCATTGTCAAACGCCATAGAGATTTCGATTGCGCGGTCGCCGCGGAAGTTGAAAAGGATGACGCTGTCGTTGTCGTGCATTGCGCCGACGGGCTTGCCGTCCTTGACGATGACAAATGCGGGCAAATCTTGGTCGATGACGCCGGGATTTTCCGCGCGGTAGGTTTCGATTGCGTCCGTTGCGGATGCAAAGCCTCTACCATGTCCGTAAACGTGGGTGTAGAAGCCTTGTTTGACCATATCCCAGTTTGCGAAATATCTGTCCATAGTGATGACCATTCTGCCACCGCCGCTTGCGATGCATGCGTCAAAGTTGTCGTCGTTGAGCTGTTTGAGAGCGGATTCGAGCATATCGACATACACGAGCGCACTTGTTGCGGGGACATCTCTGCCGTCAAGCAAAACGTGGATGCGAACGTGCTTTACGCCGCTTTCCTTTGCGCCCTTGACAAGAGCGATAAGGTGACCGATGTTGCTGTGCACGTTGCCGTCCGAGAGCAAGCCGATGAAGTGCATCGTGGACGAGTTGGCAACGCAGTTGTCTTTGAGCTCTTTCCATGCGGCAGAATTGAAAATATCGCCGCTTTCGATTGCTTCTTCAACGAGTTTTGCGCCTTGCGAATAGACTTGACCGCAACCGAGCGCGTTGTGACCGACTTCACTGTTGCCCATATCGTCGTCGCTGGGAAGACCGACCGCCGTGCCGTGCGCCTTGATGTAGGTGTTGGGGCATTCTTTGAGAAGAGCGTCAAGCGTCGGAGTGTTTGCCAAAGTTACGGCATCGCCGAGTCCCGTCTTGGACTTGCCAACGCCGTCCATAACGACTAAAACAAGTTTTTTCATATTATTTTCCTTTTGAAAAATCTAACCGTCCGTAAAATTTGGGCGGTTAGATGATTGATTTTTAGTAGTTTACGACTTGTGAGAAGTCAACTGCTTTCAACGATGCGCCGCCGATAAGACCGCCGTCGATTTCAGGCATAGCCATGAGTTCTTTAACGTTCTTGGGGTTCATGCTGCCGCCGTATTGGATGCGGACGCGGTTTTCTGCGCACTTGGGGCAATAAAGCTCTGCCATGGTGTTGCGGATGATTGCGATGGTTTCGTTTGCAACTTCTGCGGTTGCAGTCTTGCCGGTGCCGATTGCCCAAACGGGTTCGTATGCGATGACAACGTTGTCGAGATCGTCTTTGTCGATGCCTTCGAATGCGCCCTTGGTTTGACGGACAAGCACTTCTTCAACCTTGCCGCCTTCTCTCTCTTCGAGAGTTTCACCCACACAGATGATGGGTTTGAGCCCTGCAGCCAAAGCAGCCTTTGCGCGAGCATTGACGGTTTGATCGGTTTCGCCAAAGTATTGACGACGCTCGGAGTGACCGATGATGACGTATTCGACACCGAGTTCCACAAGCATTTTTGCGGAGATTTCACCGGTGAAAGCACCTTTTTCTGCCCAGTGCACGTTTTCTGCGCCGACATGGATGTTTGTGCCTTTGGTCATTTCAACCGCAGTTGCCAAATCGGTGTACGGAGTGCAGATAACCACGTCACAAGCCGCGTCTTTGACGAGCGGAGCAAGATCGGTGATAAGTGCTTTTGTGTCAGCGATGGTGTTGTTCATTTTCCAGTTGCCTGCAATAATGGGTTTTCTCATAATATACTCCAAAAATTTATTTTCAATATGTTTTTTCCTTTGTTCCGTCCTATTCCGCTAGGTATAAAACGCACGCGCTAATCTGATGAAGAACAAGGAAAAGCTGCTTTTTTCACTCGCCCAACGTACTTGTCGTACGTGACGAGTGAAAAAACTGATTTAACACAGTTGTTCGCCGATTAGTGCTTGTCGAACGATTGCGAAAATTGAATGTTCTGTCCCTTCATATTGTCACGTGTCAACGACAGCGATAATCGGATGAAGAACAAGGAAAAGTGTTTTTTTCACCCGCCCAACGTACTTTGCGTACGTGACGGGCGAAAAAAACGATTTGACGCAGTTGTTCGCCGATTAGTGCTTGTCGTTGAGGCAGGCGATGCCGGGCAGAACCTTACCTTCAAGGAATTCCAAGGATGCGCCGCCACCGGTTGAGATGTGAGTCATCTTGTCGGCATAGCCGAGTTGAGCAACGGCTGCTGCGGAGTCGCCACCGCCGATGATCGTGGTTGCGTCGGTTTCTGCCATGGCTTTTGCAACGGCGTTCGTGCCGGCTGCGAGTTGCGGATTTTCAAAAACGCCCATAGGACCGTTCCAAACGACAGTCTTTGCGGACTTGACGGCTTGAGCAAAGAGCTCTTGCGTCTTGGGGCCGATGTCAAGACCTTCGCGGTCGGCGGGGATTGCGTCGCTGGGGCAATATTCGATGTCAACGTGTGCGTCGATAGGATCGGGGAAACCTGCGCAAGTTGCGGTGTCAACGGGAAGATAAATGGTCTTACCGAGCTCTTTTGCCTTTGCGAGCATGGTGTTGCAATAATCGATCTTTTCATCGTCAACGAGAGAAAGACCGACGCTGCCGCCTTGAGCCTTGATGAAGGTGTATGCCATGCCACCGCCGATGATGAGCGTGTCGCATTTGTTGAGAAGATTGTCGATGACGTTGAGCTTGTCGGCAACTTTTGCGCCGCCGAGAATCGCAACGAACGGACGAACGGGGTGTTCGATTGCATTGCCAAGGAATTTGAGCTCTTTTTCGATAAGGAAACCGCTCACAGCCACGGGCGCGAAACCGTATTGAACGATACCTGCGGTGGTTGCGTGAGCGCGGTGAGCCGTGCCGAATGCGTCGTTGACATAGATGTCGCAGAAGTCTGCAAGTTGTCTGCAAAGGTCTTCACTGTTCTTCTCTTCGCCTGCATAGAAACGAGTGTTTTCAAGCAAAACAATCTCGCCGTCTTTGAGAGCGGCAACTTTGTTGTGAGCGTCTTCGCCAACCAAATCGGTTGCAAATGTGACTTTGCCGGGGAAATGCTCGGCGAGTTTGTCCGCAACGGGCTTGAGAGTGAATTTCTTTTGATCGTTTTTGAGAGCTTTTGCAATATATTCTGCTTTTGCAGCCGCTTGCTCGGATTCGGGAAGAGCTTCAACAGCCTTCTTTTCCTTCTTGTTGAGGCCGAAACCTTCCGTGAAGATGTTGTGAGGCTTGCCCATGTGCGAGCAAAGGATCACTTTTGCGCCGTGATCAACGAGATATTGGATGGTGGGAAGAGCGCCGTTGATGCGGTTCTCGTCGGTGATAACACCGTCAACCATCGGCACGTTGAAGTCACAACGCACCAAACACTTTTTGCCTTTGACGTCTACGTCGCGGATTGTCATTTTTGCCATAGATATTCTCCTTTAAGAAAATAAAATTACGATTTTGAGCCAAAAGGTATTATATCAATACATTTTTAGCGATAGTAGTATATCACACGCGCGCAAAAATTACAATAGAATTTGCCAAACTGCCGCATTTCTCCGTTGCATTGTTGCAATTTTTGCAAGGCGGATTTTTGAGCGGATTTTCAAAATCGGCAAAAGCGCAAAAAGATAAAACACGATATGTGTTATTATTGCAGAATACAAAATATGTATCGTGTTTTATATATGCTAGAAATATATGAAAAACGGCGATTTCTCGCCGTTTTCCGTCAAAATGCTATATTTTGCAACACCTATCGTGTTTTATTCAAATTTTGCAGTGCACTTAAAATTGAGTCAAATGACCTTGTTCAAGCAAGTTGTCAAAGCCGAGTTGACGCATCCCTTCATACACGACGATTGCAACCGAATTGGACAAATTGAGCGATCTTGCCTCTTTGACCATCGGAATACGGATTGTCATATCGTAATTATCGTGCAACAAATCTTCTCTAAGCCCTTTGGATTCTCTGCCGAAAAACAAGAAGTCGTTTGGCGAAAAATGAGCCTGATCGTATCTTACGCTCGCTTTTGTGGAGCAAAAATAGAAATGCGGTGTTTGTCCGTCCATTGCGTTACCGTCTAAATGCCAATTGCCACTCTCGTCCTTATGCACTCGCCCTTGCGCGTTCTTTTCAAAGAACTCTTCGAGATTTTCATAAACTATAAAATCCGTCAAATGCCAATAGTCAAGCCCCGCGCGTTTCAACGCTTTGTCGCTGATGTCAAAGCCGATGGGTTTTACGATATGCACCTTGCAGCCTGTTGCGGCGGCTGTTCGCACGATGTTGCCCGTGTTTTGCGGAATTTCCGGTTCTACCAAAACTATGTTGAATGCCATTTTCTTTCCTTTTGTCCTACTTTCTATTTGCTCACGTGTTTTTCAAACGATGAACGCGCCGATGTTGTCTGCGACAAATCGCACGTTTTTTTGCATAGTATCAAAACAACTCGTCAATTATCCTAAACGTGTCGTCAAGAGATTTTGCTTTGCCAATCTCAACTCGCACGGCTTTTGCGTTGCGACCGCCGCGAGCGTAATAGCAAAGTTGTAGTTTCATGACGTTTGCCACCGTGAAGTCGGGCATAAATCTTCTTAGCACTTCGATATGCTCCAATATGAGCGACTTTATATCATGCGAATCGTCCTTGCCTTGAAGCTCGGCAAAAATCCACGGCTTTCCGAGCGCGCCGCGCCCGATCATAAATCCGTCCGCACCCGTAATTGCCGCAACCTTGTCAAGCGATTGCCTATCCACGATGTCGCCGTTGGCGATGACGGGAATGTCAAGCGCGTCCTTGACGGCTTTTGTTATCGTGTGGTCACATTCGCCGCTGTAATATTGTTCGCGATACCTTGCATGAACCGTGACTGCGCTCGCTCCGCCTTTTTGAGCGGCAAGCGTACATTCGACTGCGAGCGGTTTTCCGATTTCGATGCCTGCGCGCATTTTCACGGTTACGGAACGGCGGCCGCCTTCCTTGACCGCCTGCACGATTTCGGTGATGAGCATAGGATCTTTCATAAGCGCGCTGCCGTCGCCGTTGCCGAAAACTTTCTTGACGGGACAGCCCATATTGATGTCGATGATGTCAAATTTGGCAAGTCTGTCGTCTTTTGCGGCTTTGTACATAAACTCGGGATCGCTGCCGAAAATCTGCACGGCGCACGGAGTTTCTATATCCGTGGTGGCGAGCAATTCTTCCGTGCCTTTGTTGCCGTAGACAAGACCTTTTGCGCTGACAAGCTCGGTGTACGTCAGCCCTGCGCCGTATTTTGCGCATAGATGACGAAAACCGACTTCGGAGAAGCCGGCAATTGGCGCAAAGACCAAATTGTTTTTCAGTTGTACGTCGCCTATGGTGAGCATGCGCTATGTATTATATTATTTATCCTTATTTGATAATTTTTCTTTGAGTTTGACTTCGTTCCACACGCTGTCAAGCTCTTCGAGCGTGCAATCTTTCATCTCTCTGCCACTGTCCTTGACTGCCTTTTCCACGGCGCAAAAACGGCGGTAGAACTTGAGATTTGCCTCGTGCAACGCCATCTCGGGATCTATCTTGTAGAAGCGCAAGACGTTGACCACCGCAAAGAGCAAATCGCCTGCCTCTTCTTGTCTGTGAGCATCGTCTGCGGATTTGAGCTCCTCGCTTTCTTCAACCACTTTTGCAAAAGCATCGTCCACGCAATCCCAATCAAAGCCCACTTTTTTCGCTTTCTTTTGCAATTTTTCGGCATAAAGAAGGCTCGGCAAATTCTTGGGAATACGGCTCATCTCGTCGGATGCGGAAGTGTACTTTTTCTCCTTCTTCTTTGCCTCTTCCCAAAACACGAGAGCCTCGTCTGCATCGGCGGCGTGGTTGATGCCGAATATGTGCGTGTGGCGGTCGATAAGTTTTCTGCAAAGACCGCTCACCATGTCCGTATAATTGAATTCACCGTTTTTTTGCGCAATCTCGGCGTGGAAAACGGCTTGCATGAGAATATCGCCCGTTTCTTCGAGCATCATGGAGGCATTGTTCATATCTATCGCCTCGACAAGTTCGTAGGCTTCTTCGATGAGATTGATGCGGATGCTCTCGTGCGTTTGCGCTCTGTCCCACTCGCAACCGTCGTCCGCACGCAAGCGATGCATGATTTGTTCAAGGTCGGAAAAATCAAAACGCTTGCAATCCACAAGCGCGATAGGATCGATCACGAGCGTGTCAAAAGCCGAGTCGATGTCGCTCACCTTTGCGAGCTTGTCTTCGCCGTCCTTTTCAAGCGTGACTTCAACGTCGCCGTATGCGTCAAGAAGTCTGTCCTTTATCTTGGGGATATCGTCTTCGCTTGCGCCGTCAACGACGAGCGCGATACGCTTGTTAAAAAATTTCGTTGCCAAAAAATCGGCTGCCCTATAACGCTGATACGAGCCTTTGAGAATTTGATCGAGTTTCATTTGTATCTCCGATATTGCCGAATTGTCGGCGGTGATTTGACATATTTGCAAGCACTCAACCATAGTCCCAAAAACGTATGAGCCTATGGAGCGTCCACAAAAGTCGCTGCATCGGAAGGTGCGGGATCTCGTCTTTTCCGACAAGTCCGAAAAGGAATGAGAACCACACGTACACCACAACGCACACCGCGCCGCCCACCAAAAATGCGGATAAGTGGCCATGCAAAAGCGACTTGACGCCAACGCCTGTCAGAGCCATTATAACACCAACAACGAGATTTGTGCCAACGTTTTTTTCAAGATGTAGACCGCATATTCTGAAATACGCAAAGTTTGCCGCAAAAAGAGCCACCGCCCCCATTGCCAAAGACGCAATTGCGCCGCCCAAAATGCCTATAAATCTCACAAGCGTCAAAGACAGCACCGTTTTGACTATAATCGCACAAACAAGACTTAATACCGCCCATTTGGTCTTGTCAAGTGCCTGTAAGAGCGAAACATAGATTTGCATTGCCGAAAAAGTGACAACGTTGAAAGCGGAAATTCTCAACAAATTCGTGGCAATCAAAAGGCTCGACGCGCTCAAAGACGGATATACGAGATGCAATATGTCGTCTGCAAAAACCGCAAAGAAAAATGCAAACGGTATGCCCAAAAGATAGCACAGTTTGACGCAAAGCCTGCTTTTTAGCATAATTGCGTCTGCATCGTGCGTTGCTCTTGAATACGAAACGGAGGGCACGATTGCAACGCCGAGCGATATGATTGCTACAACGGGCATGTTGACAAGCGACTGCACGGGCCCCGACAACAAGCCGTACCATGCCGTCGCAACCGCCGAGCTCTCACCGTGAAGACGTAGCATATTGACAATAATCATACTGTCAAAAAAGCCCGAAAGCGGCATAAGGATTGCAACCACCGCAATGGGAAAAGCAATGCGAATGGCACTTTTGCTCTCCTGCCGTGTAAGCCGCGCTCTCAGCTCCTTTTCGCCGTGTTTTTCTGCTTTTGCCGCGCGCACGAAATAGGTTGTCAACATATATAAAAGCGTGACAAGCTCGGAGCATACCACGCCAAAAAGCGCGCCGCACACTGCGTATATCAAGCCTTTGCCTTTAAGCAAAACGGCAAGCGATATGCCGATTGCAAGCTTGAAAACTTGCTCAACCACGTTGGAAACGGCTGTGGGCAACATATACATTTCGCCTTGAAAATAGCCGCGAAAACCCGAAATCAGCCCCACGAAAAATATGGCGGGCGATATGACGAGAAAGCCGAGATACGTGTCGGGATTGCCCTGCCACACGGCAAAAACTCTTGCAAGCGCAGCCGTCAAAATCGAGCAAATGCCGCCAAGCACGGCAAGCGTGAGCATCGCGGCGGCAAAATATTTCTTGCTCGGCTCGCAAAGCGCACGCTTTTCCGCCACTATTCTGCTAAGCGCAGTCGGAATACCCATGGTTGAGAGCACCATAAACAATGCGTACACGGGAAAAACGAGCTGATACATGCCCATTCCTTGCGCGCCCAACACGTTGGTGAGCGGTATACGATAGAGCGCGCCGAGCATCTTTGCAACGACGCTGCCAACGGCAAGCACGCCTGCGCCGGAAGCGATTTTTCTTCTTCGCTCGGCTTTTTGCTCGCTTTTGACGTCACAAGCGTTGCAAGCCGCAGAAACTGTCAAATTTTTCTTCTTTTGGGGCATATCATTCAAGGCTCTTTGACACAAGTTCCACGCAAAAATGCAGGTATGCCCTTGCAACGTCGCTTGGCAATCCGTCAATCAAAAGCGCGGCGACTCCCACAACGTCACCGCACGCAACGATGGGCTCGACAACGCAATAGTTGCAAAGCATAGACCTGTCGTCAAACAAGCCGTCAAGCACGCCGCCGTGCAAAATCACCGTCTTTCTTTCATTTGCGATTTTGACAAATTTGTCGCTTACGCTCGCGCCCTGATAGTGCTTTTTGTTGACGCCCTCGCACACGACCACTTTTGAGCAAGCGACAAACAACACGTCCGCCTCGGTGTATTGACAAAGCGTTTTTGCAACGCCTTTGACAACGGGCAATACGCTTTGAAAACCGCTGCGCCTTTTCAAAACAATGCACTCGTCATCCGCGCAAATTTCCATCTCGTCGCCAACTTGCAATCGCATAGTGCGGCGCATTTCTTTTGGGATGACGATACGTCCGAGCTCGTCGATTCTTCTCACGATTCCTAATTGCATAGTGATAGTATCTTTCAAAAACGTGCTTGTATTCTCAAATCGCGGGATTTGTCAATTTTGTCCGTAAATGACAAAAAACGCGTTTGAAACGCGTTTTTTTGACAACATAAACTGTCTGTTGCGGTAAAATATCAGTGTAATACTTCAGATATAGTACTGCTTCGGCTTTTTGTTTTCTATCACTCTTTCGAGCACGAAAGACGTGAAGTCGCACTCTTCTATGAAGTCGCGCGGAATGTATTTGACTCGATTGAACTTTTCAAAATGCTTGAAGTGCGACGGCAAGGTTATGGGCGTTGCAACGTCCACTTGGTAGGATATCTCCTGCAACATTTTTTGAAAATTGCTCGGTGTGAGAGATAGGTCATTTTCATAGATAACGTCCTTTTTGATCTTGTCCCCCACCATGACTTTTGCCCAAATTTTCATCAGTACTCTCCAACAATCTCTCCAAAATAGAAGGTGTGCAAATCCCCTTGCGGATACCACTCGGCAACCTTTGACACGTCAAAGTCTTCGCCCATAGGCACGACGCCTATGACCTTGCACTCAAAATATTTTTGGCAACCGCCGACGACAAAGGAATCCACGTGTTTTGCCTTGACCTTGTCAAGCATACACTCCGCCCACTTGTCGTATTCGCGCCCGCTCTTTGTGCCGCAAAACTTGATTGCGTCCTTCATCTCGTGCGGATAGGGCACGCTGATTGTAAACTCGCCCGTCTTGTCGAGAAACTCTTTTGTGTATCTCGACTCTCTGACCGGCACGACAAACACACGCTTACCCCACATGACGCCGATCATACCCCAGCTTGCAACCATTATGTTGTCGCCCGAGCAAAGAAACGCGCCGCTGTTGAGCGCGGTGTCAAGGCATGACAAATCTTCAAATCTATGCATAATTGACTCCTAAAATGTGATATTTTCGCTTATATTATATGCGGATTTTGTCCTTTAAGTCAACGGCAAATATGCGATTTTTCACATCTTTGGGACAAATCGCACGCGCGCGGCGAGTTTTTAAAATAGTTTTCTATTTTTTATGACACACTATATATTGCCCTTGACAAATTTGTTGCTTTTTTCGGTTATGTTTTTTCAAATTGTATGTTATCATTAAACTCCACATATAAAGGAGTGTTTGTATCGTGAGTTTTGCAAAATTTTCAAGCGACTTTCTTATGGAAACGTTTACGCTCGTGGACAATCTGTTCATCAACGAGCATCTGCCCTATTGTGACGAAAAGCAGATCAAGGTCTATCTGTACGGGCTGTATCTTTGCTCCAATCCCGCAAACGACAACTCGATTGCCGAGCTGTGCGCAAGGCTGGATATGACCGAGAGCGAGATTGTGTCCGCATACGGCTATTTTGAAGATATGGGGCTTGTGCAAATCGTGTCAAAGCAGCCGCTGGAAGTGAAATATCTCAGCCTTAAACGCTCCATGCAAACTCCGAAAAAATACAAGAGCGAGAAGTGGAACGATTTCAACGTGCATCTGCAACAGCTCTTCCCCGAGCGCATGCTCACTCCCAACGAATACAACGAATACTACATGTTCATAGACGAGAGCAAGATCGAGCAGGACGCAATGCTTATGATCGTGCAATACTGCATCAATCTCAAAGGCATGAGCGTGAGATACCCCTACGTGCTGACCGTTGCTCGCAACTGGGTGGCGGACGGAGTGCGCACGGCAAGCGACGTTGAAGACAAACTTAGCGAATACGACAAGCAATCCGGCGATATGCAAAAGGTGCTTGCCGCCCTTGCAAGAAAAGGCGGAGCGGAGCTTGAAGAAAAGCAAATGCTGCTCAAATGGACAAGATCGTGGGGATACGAGCTTGATGCCGTTCTCACGGCGGCAAAAACGCTCAAAGGCACGAAAACTTTCAAGAAACTCGATCAAAAACTCGATGATTTCTATCGCCTTTCCATCTTCACGTCAGAAGAAATGCTTGACTATCAGGCGCATCGCGAGCATCTCAAAGACCTTGCGATTGCCGTCAACAAAAACTTGGGCGTGTACTACGAATCCTTTGAACATGAGATCGAAGTGTACATCGTGCCGTGGACGGCGAAAGGTTTTGAAGACGACGCACTCAAAAAGATTGCGCACAACTGCTTTGTCAGCAACGTAAGAACGCTTGAGGGCATGAACAACGTGGTTGAAAAATTCTACAAACAAGGCTTGCTGACCTCGGACAGCATAGACGAGTATATCTCAACGCAAATCGCGCTTGACGGCAAGATTAAGAAGATCATCGAAAAGACAGGACGCTCTCGCTCGGTGACAGGCACGGATAGAGAGTACTACCACACCTGGAGCGTAACCTGGGGCTTTGACGACGACGTGATTTTGTATGCGGCAGAGCAAGCGGTCGGAAAAACCTACCCCACCCCTTACATCAATCAACTGTTGTCGCAATTTAAGTCGCAAAACGTCACGAGCGTTGAACAAGCAAAGAAGTTTGCGCCAAAGAGCGACAACAAATCGCACGAAAAAACATTTGAAGAAAGAGAGTATTCTCACGAAGAATTGCAGTCGGTGATAACAAGCATCGACAGCCTAAAAGACATCGAGTGGTAATATGAGAAAAAGAGTTTTCAACAAGACGAAAAAAGAGCGTTCGATCAAGATCGACAGGGCGAAACAGGCGGCGTTGCAACGCGCGCAAGCTGCGCTTTCCATTGACGAAATTTCGCGTGCGCAAAGCGAATACGCGCGCTTGGCTTTTGCGCCGAGCGATGATGCCGAGCATGACAAAATTGTCGAAAAAGCACGTTTAGCATATCAAAACGCATTGAAAAAGTACGGATTTGATCAAAACGACTTTGAATATCATACCATTTGCCCGCTGTGCAACGACATGGGCGTGGTGAAAGGCAAGATGTGCAAATGCATAAAAGACGAGTATATCGCAAATCTCAAAAAAGAGTGCAACGTGGACTCTCTTGCCAAGTTCTCGTTTGACGACTGCGACCTTGACAAAGTCAAAGACGAGGCGCAAAAGGCAAACCTTGCAACGCTGTATGCGGCGATGAAAAAGTACGTTGCGAAGTTTCCCAAATCCGACTGCTCTACCATTGTGCTTTCGGGCGGCGTGGGAACGGGCAAAACCTGCCTTGCAAGCGCAATCTCTCGCGCCGTTGTGGAAAAAGGATATGCGGCAAAAATCATGAGCGCGTATGAGTTTAACGCTCTTATGCTCAAAATACACACGTCCCCCATTGCCGAGCGCAACGCTTTGATCCACGACGTCATCACCGCCGATTTGCTGCTGATCGACGATCTCGGCACAGAGCCGATGCTGAAAAACGTGACGGTGGAATATCTTCTTCTCGTCATCGAAGAAAGACAGACAAAAGGGCGCGCAACGCTTGTCACCACCAATCTCGACACGGACGGCATACTCTTGCGCTACGGCGAGCGCATCTACTCTCGCCTAAGCCACAAGCAACGCTCAAAAATCATCGAAATGAACGGCAAAGATTTGCGCATCAACTGATTTTCGCCGTGACACAAATGAATGATAAGCAAGGAAAAATGCAACGAAAGATGTAACAAAAATGCAACGAAAAAGACGCTCAAAACGAGCGTCTTTTTGATTGTGCTTTTATTGTTTTTTATTGTGTTTTATTCTATTTTATTATAGATTTATTGTTCTTATCGCTTATTTCTCCCTGCCGCTGTCGCTCGGTGTTTCGAGATCTCTGTCGAGTTTTTCGGCGGTGATTTCGTCAAGCGTTTCCCCTTGCTCGATTTGAGCGTTGCAAACATCGTCTTCGCTTGCATGTTGCTCATCGCCGCTTTCACCGCCGTCTTCGCCGAGTGCGGTATCCGTTGCGGGATTGTCCGCTTCTCGTCTTGCGGCAAGCTCTTCTCTCATCAACTTCTTGGTCTTGCCGTCAATCTTGTAGAAGAACATAAGCAACGAGCTTGCAAGCATACAAAGACCGGGCAACAAGAAATAGATAATCCACGCTTTGTTTTGCATGCCGCGCGTGATATAACTTGCAATGGACGCAAGATTTTCCGCACTGCCCTGCACGCCGACTGACGAAACTTGGGCATAAGTTGCCGCATTGTAGCCGATGACGCCGATAAACATGATGCCAAGCGACACCGAGAGCGCGTTTGAGAGCTTGTTGGACATAGAAAGGATTGCAAACTGCGTGCCTTCGGTGCGTTTGCCCGTCTTCCACTCCTGATAGTCCACGATGTCGGCGGTCATAACCATAGGCAAATATCCGTTCGGACCGTATGCAAAACCAAGGAAGAATTGATAGATCCAAATCGCCCAAATGCTCCTGCCAAATCCGCCGTCGGGCGAGAACACGTACGCAAGCGTGGATACGAGCGTGACGATAAAGCCGTAGAAGCCTGCGATGATAAAATATTTCTTTTCGCCGATTTTCTTGTTGATGACGGGGTTGAGAACGATCGTAACCATGCTTGAAATCGCGCTTGTTATGCCGATTGCCCAGCTGCACGCGTCGCCGTAGAGCGTACCCATGCCGATGAGGGAAAGGTCTATGCCGTCACGCACGAGAATACATGTTGCTTGCACCGCTATGCCCAGACCGATGTTTCTGCCAAAGCCGAGAAGGTACGTGCCGAAAACGATGAGAAGCATCTTGTTGTTTTTCAGCTCTCTGAACATCTCCTTGAAACTCATGCCTGCCGACGAGTTGGACTTGACCACTTCCTTGCACTTGAAATACATAAGGAGCTGGAAGATAAGCCCGAGTCCCGCCATTATGCCTGCTGTGATGAGATATTCCTTTTGTCCCACCGCGCCGCCGCTGCCCGTGAGAATACACACAAAGCTGACAAACACGCCGGGTGCTGCAAGAGCAATGGATTTGAGCGTATTGCCAAGCCCTGCCGCATTGTTGACTTCTTCACTGCTCTTTGAGATGAGCGAAAGCATGCCCTGCGACGGAATGTCCGCCATTGTCATGCTTATGTTCCAAAGCACAACGACAAAGATTATGTACACATACTTGCCCGCCGTGCTCGTGAAGGGAATAAACACGAAAGAAATCATCGTCAGAATCGCAAGCGGAAACGCCGAGAAGAGTATCCACGGGCGCATTTTGCCCGCCTTGAAGTTGGCTCTGTCGATGAGATTGCCGATAACGAAGTCCGCAACAATCGAGATGAATTTCGCCGCGAGAATGATGCCCGCAACCGCCATCAAATCGGCTTGAAGAATTTTGTTGAAAAACTCCGCCTGATAGCTGTTTATGAGCCCGATGCCGAGATTGATGCCCATAAGACCGAGCGCGTAAATCCACATATTTGCGGTAAGTGCGCCTTTCTTTTTCTGCTTGGTTAAGTCTGCCATAATTTTCCCTTTCGCGCTTTTGCGCATCAAAATATAATATTATAGTACATTAAAAAAGTTCTCATTTCAATACCGAATTTAACGTTTGTAGCAAAAACATCAAATATCGTGCATTGTGTATGATAAATCACACGAAAAAATTTTCCGTCCATATATGTTTGTACGTTTCAATCGTTGACTATGGCGAGATTTTGGCATAAAATTGAGATATGAAACAGAAAGATTCTCTCAAAAAAACATTGACTGCAAAATTGATTGTCAGCATAATTCTCACAATCGGCTTCCCCGTGGGCATTGCGCTTGCGGTTGTGGGCGGCACGAGAATGGAAGAAGGCGCACTGTTCAAAGTGTTGCTCGGAATCGGCATCGTAGGCGTGGTGCTCGGCTTTTACGGCGCACCCATTTCGTGGATTCAATACGGGCAACAAAAGAAATATCAACGCATCATCCTTGCCGTGACCGAAGAAGGATTTAGAGATATAAACGACGTTGCTCGCCACCTTGCAATCAAGCCCGAAGAAGCACTCGAAGCGGTCAACTTCTGCATAAACAAACGCTATCTGAAAGGCTTTACGGTGGACGGCACGCAAATCAAGCAATTTTATGCGCCCAAAGCCGACCAAAAATTCTCCATACAATGCCCGTTTTGCGGCGGCGTGACGGAATCGGACAACCCGACAGAAGTCAGATGCGACTTTTGCGGCCGCATGATCAACCTTGACGACAAGAACAACAAGTGATTGCCAAAATCGCATCTAAACCAAAAAACTAAAACACTTCTCGATACAAAGGTCGATACAAAGAAAAACGCACGATGTTTCGTGCGTTTTTTGTATATTGGCAATTATGTTTTCAGGTGCGACACACTAGCAAGTGCGACACGCAAATAAGCGTAACACCTGTGAAAATTGCGATTAGTTGTTGGATTTTGAGCCGAATGCAAGTTTCAAACGTTCTGCACCGGAGAGAATATTCTTTCTGATACGGATATTCTTGGGCGTGACTTCGAGCATTTCGTCGTCGTTGAGAAACTCGATTGCCTCTTCGAGAGAGAATTTGCGCGGAGTGTTGAGTCTAAGTGCCTCGTCAGAGCCTGCCGCACGCATATTGGTGACGTGTTTGCGCTTGCAGACGTTGACGCGGATGTCTTCGTTCTTGGGGGACATACCCACCACCATGCCTTCGTACACCATGGTTTGCGGCTCGATGAAAAGTTGTCCGCGGTCTTGGGCGTTGAAAAGACCGTATGCCGCCGCCTCGCCTGTTTCGTATGCAACGAGAGAGCCTGTAAATCTGCGCGGAATCGGCCCTTTGTACGGCGCATATCCGTCAAAAAGTTGGTTCATGACGCCTTCGCCCTTGGTGTCTGTCAAGAACTCGTTCTTGAATCCGAAAAGTCCGCGAGCGGGGATCTTGAATTCCATACGAATACGGCTACCCGATGGTGTCATTGTGACAAGCTCGCCTTTTCTTGTGCCCATACGCTCCATAACAGAGCCGACGCACTCGCTTGGCACGTCAACGAAAAGTTTCTCCATAGGCTCGCACTTTACGCCGTCAATCTCCTTGAAGATGACCTTGGGGGTGCTTACGCCAAACTCGTATCCTTCTCTGCGCATTGTTTCGATGAGAATGGAAAGGTGCATTTCGCCTCTGCCGCACACTTTGAAGGTGTCTGCGCTCTCTGTCTGATACACTCTGAGCGACACGTCTTTGAGAAGCTCTTTGAAGAGCCTTTCGCGAAGGTGGCGAGATGTGACGTACTTGCCTTCCTTGCCTGCAAACGGACTGTCGTTGACCGAGAAGTTCATTTCAATCGTAGGTTCGCCGATCTTGACGAAAGGCACGGGATCTATCTTTTGCGGAGAGCAAATGGTGTTGCCGATCGTTATATTCTCGATGCCGCTGAAACACACGATGTCGCCCACCATTGCGCTCTCGACAGGCACTCTTTTGAGACCTTCGATTTGGAACAGGTTGACGATCTTGCTCTTGTATGGAGAGATGCCGCTGTGATAGTCGCACACGACAACTTCTTTTGCCATATCCACTTTGCCGCGCTCGATACGGCCGATGCCGATACGTCCGACGTACTCGTTGTAGTCGATTGCGCTCACAAGCAATTGAAGATCGCCGTTTTCGTCGCCTTCGGGAGCGGGGATATAGTCGATTATGGTGTCAAAAAGCGGTTTGAGATCGGTGCCGGGCACGTGATAATCACGGGTTGCCGTCGCTTGCTTGCCGCTGCAATACAAGATGGGGCTTTGGAGCTGTTCGTCGCTTGCGTCAAGGTCGAGAAGAAGTTCAAGCACTTCGTCGCCCACTTCGTCAAGACGCGCGTCCGGCTTGTCGATCTTGTTGACGACGATGATGATTTTAAGTCCCAAAGCAAGTGCTTTTTCAACGACGAAACGAGTTTGCGGCATAGGGCCTTCCTGTGCGTCAACCAAAAGCACGACGCCGTTGACCATCTTGAGCACGCGCTCCACTTCGCCCGAGAAATCGGCGTGTCCGGGGGTGTCGATGATGTTTATCTTCGTGCCGTTGTAGTGTATGGACGTGTTTTTTGCGAGAATGGTGATGCCCCTTTCCCTTTCTATATCGCCCGAGTCCATGACGCAAGTTGCCACCTGTTGATTTTCTCTGAACGTACCCGATTGTTTGAGCATGCCGTCCACGAGCGTTGTTTTGCCGTGGTCGACGTGAGCGATGATTGCAATGTTTCTCAAATCGTTTCTAACCATAACTGAGCCTTCTTTTTCGGCGAGCGCATGTCCATGTCGCCGATGTATGAATATATCTTCTGTTTGTTGTCTGTTTATTGTTGCCTATTTTGTTTTTGTTGTTTCTTATTTTTGTATAGTTGCTATATATATTTCTTATTGTTTCTATAAAACTTTTGATATATTAACACACTTTTTATACGCTTGGCAAATCGTTGAGTGGAATATCGCAAAATTTCTACATTTTTTGAGCAATAAATCCAACAAACTATTGATAAAAATCGCGATTATGGTATAATACCGTCAATAAGGAGTCTTTATGAAAAGCCTGACCGAATTGTACAAAATTGGACGCGGCCCGTCTTCATCTCACACGATGGGACCCGAAAAAGCCGCAAAGCTCTTCTCCGAGCGCAACAAAACCGCCACTTCTTTCAAAGTGGTGCTGTACGGCTCGCTCGCAAAGACCGGCAAAGGTCACGGCACGGACGTCGTGTTGCAAAAGACGTTCACAAAACCCGTGGACGTTGTTTTCGACTTTGAAAACACTCACCTGAAACACCCAAACACTATGGATCTGTTTGCCATCGACATCAACGGCAAAGTGATCGACTCGTGGAGAGTGTACAGCGTTGGCGGCGGAGCAATCGAAGTGGAAGGCGAAAAAGCCATAGAGCCAAAAGACGTCTACCCCCACCACACTTTCGAGCAAATCCGCGAATACTGCGACAAGGAAGAAATCTCCATTCCGCAATACGTGGAGCGTTTTGAAGGCAGTCAAATCCGCGAATATCTCTCGACTATGTGGGACGCGATGAAAAACGCAATCAAACAAGGCTTGAAGGCAAGCGGCGTTCTGCCCGGCGGTCTAAACACCGAAAGGCGCGCCAAAGTGCTGTACCAACAACGCCATATAGACGAAACCCCGCAAACCAAAGAAAATCGCCTTGTGTGCGCCTATGCTTTTGCCGTCAGCGAGCAAAACGCGGCGGGAGAGGTGATTGTCACAGCCCCCACTTGCGGCGCATGCGGAATTGTGCCCGCTGTCCTTCGCTATGAACAAGAAGTGCACCGCTTGACAACGGACGACATCATAGACGCTCTTTGCACGGCGGGAATCATCGGCAACATCGTCAAGACCAATGCGTCCATATCGGGCGCAGAGTGCGGCTGTCAGGCGGAATGCGGCACGGCATGTTCTATGGCGGCGGCGGCTCTTGCGCAACTGTTCGGCATGGACTTCGATCAGATCGAATACTCCGCGGAAGTTGCCATGGAGCATCATCTCGGGCTCACTTGCGATCCCGTGGACGGGCTCGTGCAAATCCCTTGCATAGAAAGAAACGCGGTTGCCGCAATGCGCGCGATAAACGCCGTATCCCTTGCAAGTTTTCTCACAACGTCAAGACAAATCTCCTTTGACGCGGTTGTGGAAACGATGTATCAGACGGGCAAAGACATCAACGTGCGCTATCGCGAAACGTCGGGCGGCGGACTTGCAAAGAGCTATCGCCACTCTCGCCTGCGCCACGCAAAGCGTGCAAAAAGCGTTTCAAAGCGAAAATCCGACTAAATTTTTTCAAAAATCTTGCAACGAACGACTCGTTGCTCCCCCTTGGAAGTCTTGCCAAAAAGCAGGACTTCTTTCATTTTTTATTTTTTCTTGCAAAACGTAAAATTTTGTCGAAAACTATTGCATTTTAATTGACACGGCGCATGCAAATATATATAATCTTTTTTGACAATTATGTTTAGCAGTGCTAAACTTTTTGTTAGAAATTGCAAAACTTGCTAAACTCGCGGTTGTTTTTGCCTAAACTGTACCGAAAGTTTAGTCAGCCTAAACGGAACGCACGATTCGTGCATTTTTTGCAGCAAGGAGTTTGTATGGAACTTGGCACGAAAATCAAAAGGTTGAGATTGCAAAAAAATCTCACGCAAGAAGAACTCGCCGACCGTTGCGAACTTACAAAAGGTTATATCTCGCAGCTTGAAAACGAGTTGACGTCCCCCTCTATCACGACGCTCGAAGACATTCTCAATGCGCTCGGCACGACTTTTGCGGACTTCTTCAAGGACGAGAAAGAAGAAAAAGTGGTGTTCACCGAGGCGGAGTTCATTGAGAAAATCGACGCAAGGCACAAGATAGAATGGCTTGTGCCCAACGCGCAAAAGAACGAGATGGAGCCCATCCGCGTTACGCTCGAGCCGCACACCGCGCTTGAAGAAGACGTGCCCCACGAAGGCGAAGAATTCGGCTACGTTCTCTCGGGCAGAGTGTGGCTAAACATAGGTCAGGCAGCCTACTGCGTCAAGAAGGGGGAAGTGTTTTATTTCTCGTCTTCAAAGGTGCATCACCTTGAAAATCGCACGGGTGAAAAAGCCGTGGTGCTGTGGATAGCGTCCCCGCCCACTTTTTGATGCAAATGGCAAGATTGAGCGTTTACAAGCTCGTTTTGACGGTATAAAACGCCGATTTGAGCGGCGACACGCAAACGGCACAACAAAAAAAGAATATATAAAATATAATAACATTTGTTTATCTATATAAAAAACAACAACTCGGAGCGCGACTCCGAAAGGAATGCTAAAATGACAAACAAGACACCAGTTGACAACATCATCGAGCTTCGCAACGTCTACAAAGAGTATGACGGAAAGCAAGTCGTCAAGAACGCAAGTCTAACGATAAAACGCGGCGAATTCGTCACCCTGTTAGGTCCTAGCGGTTGCGGAAAAACCACCACTTTGCGTATGATTGCCGGCTTTGAAATGCCCACGAGCGGAAAAATCATCTTCAACGGAAAAGACATCACCGACACTCCGCCCCACTTGCGCCCCGTGAACACCGTGTTCCAAAAGTACGCGCTCTTTCCGCATCTGAACGTTTTCAACAACATCGCTTTCGGCTTGAAACTCAAAGTTATCCCCAACGGCACGAAGGTCAATAGGAATGGCGATACCGTGCAACTTTTCAGAAAGTACACCAAAGCCGAGATAAAAGAAAAAGTCAACAACGCGCTCAAAATGGTTGACCTTGAAGACTACGGTCACAGAAACGTGTCTTCGCTCAGCGGCGGTCAACAACAAAGAGTGGCAATCGCTCGCGCTCTTGTCAACGAGCCGGAAGTGTTGCTCCTTGACGAGCCGCTAGGCGCGCTCGACCTTAAAATGCGCAAAGATATGCAGCTCGAGCTTATGGATATGCACTCTCGTTTGGGCATCACTTTCATCTACGTCACTCACGACCAAGAAGAAGCACTCACCATGTCAGACAAAATCGTGGTTATGCGTATGGGCGAAATCCAACAAATCGCGTCCCCCGAAAAGATCTATGACGAGCCTGCCAACGCTTTTGTTGCGGACTTCATCGGCGAGAGCACCATTCTTTCGGGCACGATGCTTGAAGACTTCAAGGTTGAGTTTTGCGACACCGTTTTCGACTGCGTGGACAAGGGCTTCAAACACAACGAGCCTATCGACGTCATCATCCGCCCAGAAGACGTGAAAATCAAGAAAGTGGACGACAAGCGCACCATTCTCACCGCAGAAGTGCTCTCGTCCGTGTTCAAGGGCGACCACTATCAAATCACGCTTATGGCAAACGGCAACGAAATCGTTGCGCACGACACCGACACCTATGACGTGGGCGAAACCGTGGGCATCTACATCAAGCCGTTTGACCTTCACATCATGCACAAGACTCGCATCATCAACGAGATCGACACCTTCATCACGGGCGAAAATCTCGTGGAGATCTGCGGAGCGGACTTCGAGTGCAAGACCGATCTTCCCGTCGGCACGCCCGTCAAAGTGCTTGTTGACTTTGACGACGTTGAAATCACCGACGACGAAGAAGACGGCGTCATCGGCGCAAACGTGCTTTCGTCCATCTACAAAGGCAGCTATTATCAAGCCATCCTTTCCACCGACGATCACTACAACTTCTTTGCCGACACCGACGACGATTGGCTCAAAGGCGACCGCGTAGGCATCAAGATCGCGCCCGAAAAGATTCTCATCGAAAAGCGCGACGTGGAAGAAGAACCCGTGCAAAAAGTCGTAAAAGACGAGACTCTCACCAAAGAAGAACAAGAGGCCGTCGAAAAAGCGCGTCTTGAAGAACCCGAAAAATTCGACGCCGTGGAAGAAATCATCGAATCCCACGAGCAAGACGAATTTGTGCTCGAAGACGTTGACGATGCCAAGGAGAACAAAGCGGAATGAAAAAAGTTGCTGTCAAAAAACTGAGGCTGACGAAAAAGGTGTTTTCCATTCCGTACATCATTTTTCTTCTGCTCTTTGTCGTGATACCGCTCGTTCTCATTCTCGTGAACGCGTTTCTCGACAACGGAAACAACCTGACGCTTGACAACTTCAAGACGTTCTTCACGTCAAAGTCAAGCCTTGTCGTGCTTGGCAACTCGCTGCTTGTGGGGCTTATCACCACCGCGTTTTGCCTTCTCATCGGATATCCGGTGGCATACTTCTTGTCCAAGATGTCCAGCGGCAGAATTCTTGTGCTTCTCTACATCATTCCTATGGGCGTAAACTTCCTTATCCGCACGCTCGCAACCAAAGCGATCTTCATCGCTCTTGGCATAGAGCTTGGCATGGGCACGGTGATTTTCGGCATGGTGTACAACTATCTGCCCTTTATGATACTGCCCTTGCACACGACGCTGTCTGGCATCGACAAGAGTTATGCCGAGGCAGCGCAGGATCTTGGAGCAGACAAAACCACCGTGTTTTTGAAGACGACGCTCCCCTTGTCCGTGAGCGGAATACTGAGCGGCATCACAATGGTGTTTATCCCCACAATCTCAACCTATGCAATATCACAACTGCTCTCAAACGGCAAGATATTCCTTTTCGGCGATTCCATACAGCTCAGCTTCGAGCAAGGCATGTATGGCGTCGGATCAATCATGAGTTTGGTCATGCTCGTATTCGTGCTTTTGTCCAACTTTGTGATGAACAAATTCAATCGCAACAACAATGCGGTAAGGAGATCGCTATGGTAAAAGAAAAAATCAAGAGCTTTTTTGAAAAGTTTTATCTGCTCATCGTCCTTGCCATCTTGTATGCGCCGATAATTCTGCTCATCATCTATTCGTTCTCAAACAGCTCCAACTTCAACTTTGAAAACGGTTTCAGCTTTGAGGCATATATCTCCATATTCAAGTCGGACAAATCGCCCGAACTTTGGAGCGCGATTGCCAACACGCTCATCATCGCAAGCATATCAAGCGTTATTGCGACAATCATGGGCACTTTTGCGTCAATCGGCATCTTCCACCTCGGCAAGCGTGCAAGACGCGTGGTTGAAAACGTCAATCAGTTTCCGATTATCAACAGCGAGATCGTCATGGCGGTTTCCATGATGGTGTTCTTTGTGACGTTCTCCTTCCCCGAAGGCTACCTGCGCCTTATCATCGCGCACATCGCTTTCTGCACCCCCTACGTCGTGCTCAGCGTCTTGCCAAAGCTCGAATCCATGGATCCCAACATCTACGAGGCGGCTCTCGACCTTGGCGCAAATCCCTTCAAGGCTTTGACAAAGGTTATGATCCCCATCATCACCCCGGGCATCGTCAGCGGCTTTGTGATGGCGTTTATCATGTCTATGGACGACTTTATCATCACCCAAATCAACAAGGGCGCGGCAACGGGCATCAACACGCTGTCCACTTTCATCTACTCCGACGCGAGAGTGCAAGGTCTCGAACCGTTCTGGTATGCTATCTTCTCAATCATCTTCGTCGTTGTTCTTGCCGCCGTGCTCTCAATCAATCTCGTCAAGATTTCCCGCGAAAAGAAAAAAGCAAAGGAGAAAAACGCATGAAAAGATTTGCATATCTCATAGTTTTATCTTTGGTTGCAATCTGCGTTTTGCTCCCCGTCCTGTCTGCGTGCAACTCGCAAGGCGGCGTGACGCAATCGGGTGGCGACAAACTTGTGATCTACAACTGGGAAGACTATATCGACACATCAAAAGACGAAGAAAGCGGCAAACGCCTTCTTGACGAATTTGCCGACTACTACAAAGCGATGACGGGGCGCACGCTGTCTATCACCTACACAACTTTCGACACCAACGAAACGATGATGACCAAGGTGCTAAAAGGCGACGCCAACGTCGATTTGATTTGCCCGAGCGAATACGCAATCGAAAAATTGCTCACCGCAGGTTGCCTTCTCAACCACAAGACTTTGAAAGAAGAATTGCAACCCCAACTTGACAAATACGGCATTTCACTTGACAATATGAGCAGTTTAACCCCGTATAATGCGATTACGAACACCAATTGGGGCAGCATCGAACCGAGCGTTATGGACACGATCAAGTCCATGTTCGGCGCAATCAAGACCAAGGACGGCAAGGTGCACGACATGACCGAATATATGGTGCCGTATATGTACGGAACGCTCGGCATTCTCTACAACACGAAAGTCGTCAGCATTGAAGAACTCGAACAATACGGCTGGGGCGTGCTTTGGAACGAGCAGAAAAACGAACGTCTCGAAAACAAAACTCTCATGAAAGACAGCGTGCGCGACACCTATGCGGCGGCTATCTTCTATATGTACGAGTACGGCAAGTTGCCCGAAAAATACAAAGACTACACCGTGCAACAACTCATCAACTGCACCGATGACGAAATGGTCAACGCCGCAGAAAAAGTACTCACCGATCAGCGCGAACATATCTCGGGCTATGAAGTGGACTTCGGCAAGGACGATATGATCAACGAGATCGTGTATGCCGACTTTGCTTGGAGCGGCGACGCGCTTTGGGCGATCGAAGAAGGCGACTATGACGAGGAGACCGACACTTACCAACTCGGCTATTACGTGCCCAAAAAAGCAAGCAATATCTGGTATGACGGCTGGTGCATCCCCACAAGCGTCAACAACAAGCTCGCCGCAATGATGTTTATCGACTACATGGCAAATCCAACGAGCTCGATACGCAACTCCATGGCAATCGGCTATACGTCTGCCGCCGCAAAAGAAGTGCTCAGAGCGAACGCCGACGTTGTGGAATACATCAAGGACAACGAGTATGACGTGGACGAATACTTCGACAACGAAGGTCGCTACCCCGTCATTGACGACACTCTCGGCGTCATGCGCGACTTCGGCGATCGCAACGACGTTGTGGTCAATATGTGGCAAAGAGCCAAATCGGGCGCGCACGTGGATTCAAACCTTTGGTTTGTCATCCTTGCAATCGTGCTTGCAGTGGGCGTTTGCGTTGCACTCTACTTCTCAGTAGAAGCTCTGAAACTCCGCCCCCGCAAAATTAAATAACCACACACTCCACACAAAAGGACGGCTTGCCGTCCTTTTTTCTTGCACGATTTTTGTTGACTTAAAGTATATATAATAGTATCTTATTTATAAACAATTTTGAGAGAGAAAGCTATGAAACTGTTTCGCAAAGCGTTTATAAAGGACTACGAGAACGTGTCCGATCCAAAGGTGCGCAATCGCTACGGTATATGTGCCGGCATCATCGGCATTGTCAGCAACGCGATTTTGTTCGTGATAAAAATCGTTGCCGGTATCATCGGCGGCAGCATAACCATCATCGCGGACGCAATCAACAACTTGTCGGACGCGGGCAGCAGCATTGTGACACTTGTCGGATTCAAGCTTTCAAGCATTCCGCCCGACAAAGACCACCCGTTCGGACACGCAAGGTACGAATACGTCACGGGACTTCTCGTGTCTATGATGGTGCTGTTTTTGGGCATCACGCTGATGAAATCGTCCATAGAAAAGGTTGTCGCTCCCACGCCAGTTGACGTGAGCGTCTTCACCTATGTCGTGCTTTCAATCAGCATTGTGATGAAACTCGTGCAAATGCTCGTGTACAAGGACTTTTCAAAAGCGATCTCGTCCAATGCGCTCAAAGCCAGCGCACAAGACAGCCGCAACGACTCGCTCACGACGCTCGCCGTGCTTATCTCCACCATAATCATTGACGTGTGCGGCGACAGAATAAGCCCCAAAGTCAGCGTTGACGGCATCATGGGTATAGCGGTGTCGCTGTTTATCATCGTGTCAAGCATACTTTTGCTCAAAGACGCGATATCTCCCCTGCTCGGCGAAAAACCGCCCAAGGAACTCGTGGACAAGATCACGGCAAAGATTCTCTCATACAACGGAGTGATCGGCGTGCACGATCTTGTCGTGCACAGCTACGGCGCAAGCCATTGTTTTGTGGTGGCGCACGTGGAAGTGCCCGCAGACGTCGATATCGTAAAAAGCCACGACATCATCGACAACATCGAGCACGATATGTGGGACGAGATGCACGTCAGGCTCAACATCCACATGGACCCCATAGACACCAAAAACAAGCAACTCGCCGCCCTGAAAGAGCGCGTTGGCAACGTCATCGCAAAGCTCGAGCCCGATCTCAGCATCCACGATTTCAGAATGGTCAACGGCGATACGCACGTCAATCTCGTCTTCGACGTCGTTGTGCCATACGACAGCAAAATCACGCTCAACGACATTCATTCCGCTTGCGAAAAAGAGTTTGAAAACGACGAAACAAAATACTATTTCGTCATAGATATGGACAGAAAAATGGCATAGCGGTTGCATTCCGCACGCAAAAATGCTATCATCGTATACACACAAGGAGAAATATATGCTTACATCAACACAACGCGCGCATCTTCGCAGTATGGCGCAAAACATAACCCCCATATTCCAAATCGGCAAAAACGGCATCGGTGACAATCAGATTATCGACATCTCCACCGCTCTCGATTTGCACGAACTTATCAAAATATCCGTGCTTCGCAACGCAGAAACGGACGCAAAAACCGTTTTGAACGCAATTTGCGCACTCACCGGTGCAGAACCTGTCACGGCAATCGGGAACAAAGTTGTTATATACAGACGCTCGTCGCGCGACGACGTGGAACATATCGTATTCTGACAATCTCGCATCGCATTATCCCTTTTCGATAAGCGACAGCGCGTTGTCACGACAAAACAACAATAAAGCGTTTTTCAAGGCAAACGAACAATAAGGCGTTTTGCAAGAAAAATCAGTCGAAACGCGAATATAACGGCATAATAATGGACTACGAAAAAGCAAGACTTACACCGCTCAATGAAAAAGCGGAAAAAGACGAATCCGAACTCACCGAAGCGCAAAAACACGCTCGTGAAGAACTGAAACGTCACCGCAACGAAACTCAAAGATACAAGCAAAAGTATTTTGAGTATTATGACGATGTCAAAATCAATCACCGAGAAGACTGGTGATGACCAAAACGCACTTCGGTGCTTTTTTTTGTTAATTAATAATGAATAATTGTGACACGAGCGCAGAAAAAGTTTGTCGTTTCGTTTCCACGAGATTCTTCGCTTACGCTCTGAATGACAAGGATAATTTATACCACCCTACAGAATATTTTCAATCAGGTGTGGGTGTCCCACACTTACCACCATGTTGTCAATGCAAAGCGGAGCAACTTGCTTGCAAGGGTTGCGTAGCGTATGTATTCACGTAGCAACGCCTTTGAAAAAGGCGAAACCGCAGGTTCTATGCGCAAGCATAGCAGTTGCGAGTAGCCTGTCGAAACATCTAGCCGTCAGGCGCATTTTCGCTACGCTAGATTCTTCGACTACGCTCAGAATGACACGGATAATTTGATAATTGTCGATTATTCTAAATCGGGTGTGGGTGTCCCACCCTACAATCACCAAGCCGACAATCTTGCGAAATTGCGGCTGGAGTTTTTGCCCGTGATAGAACTGTCAAAGATTTTCGGCGCGGTTAGTGAGATAAAAATCTAACAAATCAAAACTATAAAAACGCGATATTGAGATGAAGAACAAGAAAGAGCCACGCTAACGGCAACCCTAATGTACATTTAGTACATGAGTTGACGGGAGCATGGCTCTGCCGAAGTTGTTCGCTCAATAGCGCGTTTTTATCTGTCTTCGCGATAATACGACTGCCCCAGCGCCGCCGGTGCTTGCGTTTCACGCTTGTTGATCATGCTGGTGATGATAAGCACAAGAACGGTGACAACGTAAGGCAAGAGTTTGATGAGTTCGATTTGCGCAAACGAGATGCCTTCAACGTAGAAGGATGCGATGTACAAACCGGCGAAAATGATTGAGCCGAGAATTGACAATGCGGGTTTCCAAAGCGTGAAAATGACAAGTGCAATGGAGAGCCAGCCAAAGCCTTCGAGAACGTATTCCCAGTTGCCGCCCATATAGTCCATAACGCAAGTGAGACCGCCCAAACCGGATATACCGCAACCGATAACGGTTGAGACATATTTATATTTTGAAACGTTGATGCCTGCAGCATCCGCGGTTGCGGGGTTTTCACCGACGGCACGGAGATTGAGACCTGTTCTTGTCTTGCTGAGCACGATTTGCGCGATGACGGCGATGATGATTGCAAGATACACCATGATGCCGTGCGAGAAGAATATTTTGGCAAATGCGCCGCCACCCGACACATCGAAAAGCGTGGCGAAATATTTGCTTGCTCTTGCGACGATCATGATCTTTGAGCCTGCGCCTGTCATGTAGTAGCCCGCAAGTCCTACGCCGAGAGTGGTCATTGCAAGACCGACGACGTTTTGATTGCATCTGAGCGTGACGGTGAGAAAGCTGTATAGCAAACCCATAAGTCCGCCCACGAGAAATGCTACGATGATTGGTATAATCACAAGCAAAGCCGGTGCGCTTGTACCCATGCCTTTTATGAGCGCGTATTCAACAAGCGCGCTGACTGCCGCGCTGACGCTCATGATGCCGGGGATACCGAGGTTGAGGTGTCCGCCTTTTTCGACGATGATTTCACCCGTTGAGCCGTAAAGGAACACGGAGCTCAACGCGATTGCGCTTGTCAAGAATTTTACAAACATATCAGTTTACCCCCTTGTCTAAAGCCGTCTCGGGATTTTCTGCGGAGTTGTCCGCCAGTTGCGTTTGGTCGGCAACTTGTTCTATATCGACGGGTTCCGTCAATATTTCGGTTTCTATTTGCTCTACGCACTCATCTTTTGGAGCATCTGTCGATGAAGTTGCGTCTTTGTTTTTCTTCTTGAACACGACTTTGTATCTGATCAAAAACTCGCTCGCCAAGATGATGATAAACATGATGCCCGTGACCACTTGCGCAAAGAAGTTGTTGGTTATGCCCGCGCTTGTCATGACTTCCTGCGTTCCGCGAGTGAGAAATGCGACAAGGAAAGACGTGAAAATCATTCCAATCGGGTTGAACTGCGCAAGCCAACTGACCAAAACCGCCGTGAAACCTTGTCCGCCGACGGTGCTTTTGCTGATCATGTGGTCAACGCCCGCAACAATCAAGAAACCTGCAATGCCGCAAATCGCGCCCGAAAGAATGAGCGTTCTGATGATGACCTTTTTGACGTTGATGCCGATATATTTTGCGGTGTTCACGCTCTCGCCCACAACCGTAATCTCGTATCCGTGCTTGCTGAAACGCAAATAGCAGAACATTGCAACAGTTATGATTGCGGCGAAAATGATTGTGAAATAGTAGTCGCCGCCTGCGATTGGCGGAAGGTTGCCGTATTTGATGGGATCGAGCGAACCCGTGCCGCCCGGCACCCAAACTTTGATGAAATACAACACGATTTGCATTGCGATATAGTTCATCATAAGCGTGAAAAGCGTCTCGTTTGTGTTCCACTTGGCTTTGAACAGAGCAGGAATAACCGCCCAAACGATGCCTGCCGCAATGGACACGAAGAACATAAGCACGATAAGCCCCGCATCCGACATTTTGCCGCCGCAATAGAACATACACGCGCATGCACCGAACGCGCCGATAAGCACTTGACCTTCTGCGCCGATGTTCCAAAATCGCATCTTAAAGGCAGGTGTTATCGCAAGCGCGATGATGAGCAAAAATGACATTTGTCTGAACAAAACAAGCACGTTATACTCTGAGCCGAACGAGCCGACAAACATATACTTGAGCACTTTGAAAGGAGATATTTTCAACTCCGCAAAGCAAAGCAAGCAAACGAAAATCAAGCCGCCGACAATGGTTGCCGCTCTGATAACCCACGGTTTCCACGGCGCAATGTTGTCTCTTTTTACAAGGTGAACCAAAGGCTCTCTATTCTGCTTCATTTTGCGCTGTCTCCTTGTTGTTTTCATCGTTTTCGGCGATTTCTCTGCCGAGCATAAGCGAGCCGATTTGCTCTTTTATTGCGCGTCTGCCATCGATGACGCCGGTGATTTTGCCGCCGCAAATGACCATGATTCTGTCGCAAAGGTCGATAAGCACGTCAAGGTCTTCACCGACAAAAATGACTGCCACGCCCTTCTCTTTTTGCTCGTTGAGAAGATGGTATATGGTGTAAGACGAGTTGATGTCGAGTCCGCGAACGGGATATGCCGCCATAAACACCGTAGGGGCTGCCGCAATTTCACGTCCGACAAGGATTTTTTGCACATTGCCGCCCGACAAACGTCTGACGGGAGTTTGCGTGTTGGGCGTTGCGACTTGAAGCTCGTCAACGATTTGTTCTGCAAGTTTTTTTGGATTCTTTCTGTCAAGGAAGAACGGGATGCCCTTTCTGTACGAACGGAGCATAATGTTGTCGGTGATGTCCATGTTGCCGACAAGTCCCATGCCAAGTCTGTCTTCGGGAACGAACGAGAGTCTAACGCCAAGCTCTCTGATTTGAACGGGAGTCTTGGAGCGTAAGTCCACTTTTTCGTTGTTTTTTGACGGATCGAAATAAATGATGTCGCCGCTGTTGAGTTTTTGAAGTCCGGCGATTGCTTCGAGCAATTCTTTTTGACCGCTTCCTGCGATGCCTGCGATGCCGAGAATCTCGCCCGAGCGAGCCGCAAACGACACGTCGTCAAGCACTTTGACGCCTTCGTGGTTGACAGCAGAGAGATGCTCGACAACCAATCTGTCTTCCACGTCGTGCGGAGTTGCTCTTTCGATGTTGAGATCCACCTTCTTGCCCACCATCATTTCGGTGAGTTGTTTTTCGTTGGTGTCGTTGGTTTCGACGGTTGCGATATGCTCGCCTTTGCGAAGCACCGCCACTCTGTCGCTGATTTCCATAACTTCGTTGAGCTTGTGCGTGATGATGATGATTGACTTGCCGTCTTCTCTCATCTTGCGCATGACGGAAAACAGTTTTGTGATCTCTTGCGGAGTGAGAACGGCGGTCGGCTCGTCAAGAATGAGAATATCCGCCTTCCTGTACAATACTTTTATGATTTCGACAGTCTGCTTTTCACTGACAGACATGTCGTATATTTTCTTGTTTAAGTCGATATCGAACCCGTATTTGTCGGCAATCTTTTGCAATTCTTTTGCGCGATCCTTTCTGAGCCAGTTGAATTGCGCACTTCTTGCAAATCTTGTCCAAGGCAAGAGCGAGATTTGCCTTTTGAGTTCTTTATCCGTTATTCTTTTGGGCGCGGTGAGATAGGAAAGAACGCCGTTATGTTCTTGCTTGTCATACTCGTCGCACTCTGCGTTGTTTTCAAGCGCGTTTTCGATGAGACGTTGTTTTTCTTCCTTATATGGCAACTTCTCTTCTTTTTCGCCGAGAATGATGTTGTCCGCCGCCGAGAACACGTCCACGAGCTTGAAATGCTGATGCACCATGCCGATATGGTTTTCAAAAGCGTCTTTCGGTGAACGAATGACCACTTCATTTCCGTTGACGAAGATTTGACCTTCGTCGGGGAAATATATGCCTGCAAGCATATTCATAAGGGTTGTTTTGCCGCTTCCGTTCTCGCCAAGCAAGGACAAGATTTCGCCTTTGCGCAAGTCAAGATTGACATTGCTGTTTGCAACAACGTCACCGAAGCGTTTTGTAATCCCCTTCATTTCTACAGCACAAGTATATTCCATGCCGATCTCCATAAATAAAAATATGCGCTTTGCGCGCTTTTGCAAAAAAATCGGCATAGCGGAGTTTTCGCTCCGCTATGCCTTGTTTTTTTAAGAATTAGCCAAGTTTTTCGTTAAGAAGTTTGATTCCGTCAATTCTGAGATCGAAGTACGGAGCAGAACGGAAATCGGATTCTTTGAAGATTCCGTTGACGATAACTTCGTGTCCTTCGATAACCTTGGTGGAGACTTTTTCACCGTTAACGGTGAAGTTTTTGGTGTCGAAAACGTTGATTTCGCCCTTTGCAAGTTTCGTTCTCACTTCGACGATTTTATCAACGGTGCCTTCTGCTGCCGCTTTGCTGCCGACGTTGGTGAGCACGACGCTGCCGGTTGTCAAAGTGCCGGTCCAGTTGGTGTCAATTTCTTTGCCTTGTGCGGTTTGAGTGATGATGTATTTGAAGTAAGGTGCCCAATCGATTCTGGAAGAAACGATGAAGGTTTCGGGGCAAGCCTCAAAGGTGCTGCCGTTGTAGGACACGTTGGGGACGCCTGCTCTTTCGCATGCGGACGGTGCGCCCATGGAGTCTGCGTGTTGGCTGATGACTTTGCAACCGCCTTGGATGAGTGCTTCTGCGGTTTCTTTTTCTGCAGTAAGATCATACCAAGAACCCGTGAACTTGACATCCATCGTCACAGTGGGGCAAACGGATTTTGCACCGAGATAGAATGCAGTGTAACCGGAGATAACTTCTGCATAAGTGAATGCACCGACATAACCCATTTTTGCTTGTTCTGCGGTGATGGTGCCGTTTGCAATCATTTCGTTGAGTTTGAGACCTGCTGCAACGCCTGCAAGGTATCTGCCTTCATAGATGGATGCAAATGCGTTGTGGAAGTTTGCAAGTTTGCTTTCTTCTGCGCTGACGCCTGTTGCGTGGCAGAATTGGATATTCGGATTGTCTTTTGCAACTTCTTTCAAGAATTGCTCATGGCCAAAGGAGTCTGCAAAGATAACGTCGCAACCTGCTTCAACGAGTTCTTGTGCTGCGGTCGTGCATTCTGCATTTTCTTTGATGTTGGTTTTGAAGATAAGGTTCGTTTTGGTGCTGAGACCAAGCTCATCAACAGCTTTTTTTGCAGCGTCGATGAAGTTCTTGTCATAAGTGGAAGAGTCATCGTGCAAGCAGATGATACCAATCTTGAAATCCTTTTTGATTTCGACTTTTGAATAGTCCGGATTAGCGATTCCTTCGAATGCGGGCAATTCGAGCTCTTTTGCGTCTGCATCATTGTTGCAAGCAACCAATCCGATAACCAATGCGGTTACGAGAGCCAAGCAAAGCACAAGTGCCAATACTTTCTTTTTCATGCGTTTCTCCTTATTTTGCCGTTGGGCATATTATTTTTGTTTTTTTGATATATTCACGTCTTGCGACGGGAACGTCATTGTTGTCTGAACACGATCTTGCCGTCGTCCATAGAGTCGATGATCGCAAGGCTTTCAACCTTGACTCCCTTTTGACGAAGCTCGTCGCCGCCGCCTTGGAATCCCTTTTCGATCGCCACCGCGCATCCCACGAGCGTTGCGCCCGCTTGCTCGACAATGCTCATAAGCCCGGCAATCGCCGCGCCGTTGGCAAGAAAGTCGTCAACGATAAGGACTCTGTCGTCTTTTGAGATGAAGTCCTTTTCAACCATGATGGTCTTTGAAACTTGATGAGTGTAGGAATAAACTTCTGCGTGATAACAGTCGTTGGAGATATTTATCGTCTTACTTTTCTTAGCAAAAAGCACCGGCGCATTCACATGCTGTGCGGCTGCACAAGCTATGGCTATGCCCGATGCTTCTATGGTTAGAATTTTAGTGATATTTTCCCCGCAAAAGAGCGCAGAAATTTCCTTCCCGATCTCGTCCAACAATTGATGGTCAATAAGATGATTAAGAAATCCGCCCACCTTGAGAATGTTTCCGGGTCTAACCTTGCCATCTCTCAAGATACGCTCCTCCAAAATCTTCATAGCGCGCTCCTTTACCACAATATTTTGTGGAGTATACGGTATTTTTCCCCCGTCGGTTGTGCGTTGCTGTTTTGGTTGCTTCTAAATGATATGGGCATTATATCCAAATCGGAAGGACGATGTCAAACGAAAAACGACACAATTTGACATTTTCATAAAAAATTTTTTTCACAAAACACGCAGCGTGGATTATGCGTGTGAAACATCAAATTGTCATACGTTTTGCCCGACAATTCGCTCTCAAAATCTTCCGCACTTGTTGCCTAACTCCCAAACGCAACACAACTGAAAATCGCTCGGTTTGAATACCGTTTCAAATTGTCAATGGAAATTATCATTTTGCCGATACGTGCAATTGCCGTGCGTTTTTCATTGCTTATAGAGCCGGATATAAATTTGCTTGCATATATGCACTGCCGTATTTTGTTGCCGACATCATATTGCTTATATGAGCGGAGATTGTTGTATTGCTTATATGAGCGTAGATCGTTGCGTTGTATGAGCATAAAACTTTGCCACGCCTGCAACGCGCATGCGTTTGTGCGTGAGTATATTTAGGCACGCGCCCATACGCGTGCGTGCACATGTGAGTAACAGTACAAAATGCGTATAGTCAACGGCTTTTGAAAAATCTGCAAGTCGAACAAATAGTCAAAAAGCAGGGCTTATGCCCTACTTTTCGTTTGATTAAATATGGTTTTGTGACAAATTCGGCAAAAATCAATGCTTTGATTTTGCGCAATTTGAGCTTGTCAAATCTCTCTCGTTGCTTTTTCAAGGAAGCGCAAGTCTTTGCCCGTCAGGTGCTTTGAGAGCTTTGCGCGCACTTTCTTGTGATAGTTGTTGAGCCACTCTTTTTCGCTGTCCGAGAGCAGTTTTGCGTCTATGCAATCAAGGTCGAAAGGCACAAGCGTGATTGTCTCGAAAGCGCAGAAAGTGCCGTATTCCGTCTTTTCTTTTTCAACGGTCAGCACGAGATTTTCGTGGCGGATGCCAAACGCGCCTTCCTTGTAATAGCCCGGCTCGTTGGACGTGATCATGCCCGGATAGAGCGCGTATTTCCATGTGGTTGCGCGCGGAGAGATGTTTTGCGGACCTTCGTGAACGTTGAGAAGATAGCCTACGCCGTGTCCCGTGCCGTGTTTGAAGTCCATGCCGTATTCGTACATAGGCTCGCGTGCAATAGCGTCAAGTCTTGCGCCGGGAGTGCCCGAAGGGAACACCGCGCAAGCAAGCGCGATGTGCGATTTGAGAACGAGAGTGAACGCTCTCTTCTCTTCCTTGGTGAGTTTGCCCAGCCCGAACGTTCTTGTGATATCTGTCGTGCCATAGCGATATTGTGCGCCGCTGTCCACAAGCAACAAGCCTTTTTTGCCCACTTGTTTGTTGGTTTCGGGTGTTGCGGAATAGTGCACGATTGCGCCGTTTAACGCATATCCGCAAATGGTATCAAAGCTCAATTCCACAAAGTTTTTGCTTTCTCTGCGAAACGCCTCCAATGTGTCGGCAAGCGAGATTTCGCTCATTTGCACCTTGCCCACGTTCTCTTTGAGATAGCGCATAAATTTGACCATAGCCACACCGTCTTCCACATGCGCTTTGCGGATATTGCGGATTTCCACGGGGTTTTTGCACGCTTTGCGTGACGTTGTGGGGAAAAGTGCGGTCTCTTTTGCGCTCTCGATGCAGGAGAACAACGCATAGTTTGTCTTGTCCTTGTCAACGAGCACAACATCTTTTATTGACTTTGCATATTCGTACACTTGATCGTATTCAAAGGTTTTCACGTTGTTTTGTTTGAATACTTTTGCGATTTTGTCATCGATTTTTCTAGTGTCGATAAACACCGCCGTTTCCGTTTGCGATACGATTGCGTAGGCATAGTTGACGGGGTTGTATTCGATGTCGTTGCCGCGCAAGTTGAAGAGCCACGCAAAATCGTCAAGGGACGAAACAAGAGCCACGTTGCAACCTTGATGCTTTGTGTCGTCGCGCAAATTGGCAAGTTTGCTTGCCACGCTTTCGCCCGAAACCTTGTCGTCAAGATAATATGCGGTTGTACATTCGATTGACGGTCTGTCCGTCCAAACGGCGTCTATAATCGCACCGTCGTCAACAAGTTTTACACTCGGGCATACGTTTTTCAAATACTCGACAAATTCAACCGTAGCGGTCTTGAAATCAAACGCAACCGTGGGCGCGTCCGCCAAATCGGCGATGAATTTTGCAATCTCGGGGCAATCGGGCTCGCCCATTTTCATAAGTTTTGTGTCCGTGAGCTTGAGCTGCGTGGACGCTTGAAGGAAATATCTGCCGTCCGTCCACAAATACGAGCCGTCTTTGGTGACGACAAGCGTGCCTGCGCTGCCCGTAAATCCGCTCAAAAAAGCGCGAGCTTTGAAGTGATCCACAACGTATTCGCTGCCGTGATCGTCGTTTGTGAACACGACGTATGCGTCAATGCCCTGCTCTACAACGTATTTTTGCAATTTTTCGATGTGTTCTTTCATTTTCTCACCACTTGCACGGTCTGACCGTGTCCTATAATCTCGTTGTACGGCTTTCGCCATTTTTTCGCAAATATTATAGCACCATAGTCTTAATATTGCAATAACTCTTTCAAAAGCAAAAGTCCTTTGCGAGCAAAGGGCTTTTGAAATGTCCACCGATAATATTATGCGCAAATCCGTCGTCGTCTTACAATTAGGTGACGATTGCGGATACGCTTTGTCAATTCATTTGTGATAAACGAGTTTTTCGATTTTCGTTTCCCACTTCGCAATCTTGTTTTCGTCATACTCTTCCGGGATGCGCTTTGCGATTTTTGCGGCTTTTTTGGAGCGCATCAGCATGGAGTTCATTTTGAGAAGAAGCGGAAGTCTCGTATATCCTCGCACGACTTTCTGCACCAAATCTTTGGGCGAAAGCACGATAAGTCTGCCCGTTGCGCCTGCCGCCATATTGCCGTCGTCAACGACTCCCTTTTCAAACAACCAATCAAGGTCCGACGGTTTTGCACCGAGAAGCCAGCGTTTGAGCACGTCCACTCCCACGTGGTCCGCACCGCGCAAACGATAGTATTTCACCTGATATTTCCAAAGGTCTTTCTTGTCCACCGAGTGGCTTTCTATAATCGTATCGGCAAGAATACACGCCGCTTTCATAGAGTTTTCGATTCCGCTTCCAATCATCGGAATCGTCATAAACGCCGCGTCACCGATTGCGACGTATCCGTCCGCAACCATTCTCGTGAGCGGGTATCTTATGGGGATAACGCAGTTGATTCCGCCACGCACGATTTCGTCACCGATTATCGGATTCGAGCGTTTAAGTGCAGATAATGCATTATCAAACGTCTCTTTTGGCAATTTGCCTGCTCTTCCTATAAGCACGTTGACCGTGCCTGCCGGGTCGATTATGCTCCAACTTATGCCTTCTTCTCCGAGATGTTTGAGATACGCCCTGTTGGTGTTTTTGGGATCTTCAACGCCTTCCGCTTTTTTGTAGAACGCGCGATAGGCAACGAATATTTCGTTCTCATTCGGCGTTTTCGTGATATGTGCGGCGTCGGGAAGCATTGCTCTGAACGGAGACAGTGCGCCCGAATTGTCAACCACCAAGTCGGCATATATTTTTTCTCCGCCGACGACGATTCCTTTCACCTTGCCGCTTTCGACGATAAGCGCGTCAACCTTTGCATCGAAGTGAAAATCGACGACGTCCTTTGCTCTGTCAACGTATTGCTGTGCAAGCAATCTTCTTTCCGTTGACCAGTCAAGTTGCTCTTTTGGCAAATTGAGATTGACTTCTATACGCTCAGCCGGCGGAACGAACGTCCAGTTGCGTTTCGTAAAATACGTACCTTCTTTCGGAAGCGGAAGAGAGAACATATCGAAAGCGTCGCGATTTACGTCATCGTGCCAGTCGTACGAGAGTGTGTCGTAGGTCTGCTTTTCGTAAACCGATACGTCAAAGCCCGCTCTTGCAAGTCTTTCGCTTGCAACGAGCGAAGCCATCCCTGCGCCGATAAATACTATTTTCATAATTATCCCCTTTTGAAATATCTCACCGGTCGAGATACATCCCTGTTGCTTTTCTCATTTTACGTGCGTTACGAGAATGAGTTTATGGTCTTTCACTCCGCTCATTCCGTAAACGTATATGTTCTCGTCCATCGCAACGCTGCCGATTCCGCCGAGATTGAAGATGACTTCGCTCACCGCTTCACCCACCTTGTCGTTGAGATCGTCAACGCTGTTTATGCCTTCAACCTTGCTCATTACAACGCCGAGAATCGCCTTGGTGACGGGATCGTCCTTGCCGTCGTTGATGTACACGCTCTCGCCCGTTGTCACCATTTTGCCGTTTGTCCCGTCCACCGTGAAGGAAATCTCGCTGACGATAAACACCTTGTCCGGCACTTTGAAAAGTCCCTTTGCCGCGCCGAGTGCGTTTTCTATCTCCGCCTTGTATTCACCAAGCTCCACAAGCGACACTATGCGCATCCTGCCCTTCTCTCCGTCAAGAGAAATGGTGAGTTCCTTGATTTGAATCTTCGCATTTCTGAGAGCCTTGATCGCCTCGGAACTGCTTTCGGATGCGTTTTGCACCACGTTGTTGAAGATGTAGGCGATTGTCACGTCGTCGTATTCCACGATCTTTTTCGTGTCGTAAATAACGGGATCGGTGATTATGGATGAATAATCGTCCTTGTTTTCAAGCGAACTGCCCGAAAAATTGTCTTGCGACTTGTCCTTTTCGGCGGTTTCGTCAAACTTGTTGGTGACGATCTTGTCTTCCTTTGCCGCGGAGAGCGACTTTATACTCTTGTAAATATTGATGATTTTCGTGTCGGCAATGCCCATTTCTTCAATGGTTTTGCCATCGATTTTCACATTCTGCGCGCCGAGTTGTCTTGGCGTGAGATTGATGACCACCACAAAAGCGATCACCAAAATCAGCACAATCGCAAGCAACGTGAACAATACACCTTTCAAAACTTTCATTTTTCTGCCCTACTTTTATGTTGAGTGCGCGGCATCTTGCCGACACATATATTGTATCATACGCAAAAGCCGATGAAAAGAATTATTTTTCACACCGCAAAAGATTTCATAAAAACACGACAAAAAGAAAAAGCGGCGCGCCGCTTTTCTTTTATATTATATATATTTATAAGTTCTAACAAATCAATATTCTTTTGAATATTGCGATGCCCCGAATATTGCGTCCTTTTGCCGTTCTTTACGGCTGTTGCACACCGTATCGTTCTTTACAACCTATTGCGGTTTTGTCAAGCCGCAAATCGATTAAAGCCTTTATCGCCGCCGCAAATTGCCTCACTCGCCACAGTCCAACTTGTCCAAAAGCAAGCAACACATCTCAAACGCGTTGGCTATGCAAAATTCGCTCGTGTTGTCGGCAGTGTCGTATCTCGTGTGCAAATATTCGGGGCATTTTGCGCCGTCAAAGCCCGTGATGCTCACACTCTTCAAGCCGCGCTCGCTCATTGCGGACGCGTCCGTTGTGCCAAACAAACCGAGCCTTGACTTCTTGCACTTGATGTTTGCGTCGTTTGCGCAACTTACAAGCATGTCGGCAAGCGTTTTGTCCGCTTTTGTCAAGCCGCAACGCTCGTGAGTGTTGATGCAGATGCACTTTGGCTCTTTGAGAACCCCCAGATGCACGAAATATGTGGGAATATCCTTGTTTTCATTTGCATGCATATCGCACCAATGCTTTGCGCCGCGAAGCCCTGCTTGCTCGCTGCCCGTCAATATCACGCCCACTTCCACGTCTTTGAGCGTCTTGCCCTGCGCTTTCATCTCTTCAAGGATTGCAAGCGCGGTTTCACAGCCGCTGAGATTCTCGTTTGCACCTTCAACGGTTTTGCGCGGATTGACAAAGAAGAACAGCGCAAGAAAACACGGAGCAAACGCAATTGCGACGTAGCCTGCAACAAGCATATCACCCGTCGCTATCTTTGCGCCCAATTCGCCCACGATTGCCCAGCGCGCGATGTCGATTGCAAGGATGTACACAAGCCCCGCAAAAACCGCGCACGTGAGAATGGTCAGCATAGTGCCGCCCAATCGCCTTATGAGCGTCCATTCTTTTGCCGCGTCCACGGACGAGATGAAATAAACCCTGCATTTTGGCTGATTTTCGCTCTTTTTGAGTGCGGTGACGTTTTGCGATTGCGCCTTTTTGTACAATGGATCGAGAAATCTTTTGCCCAGCACGAATTGCACGATAAACACCGTGAGCGAAATCAAGACCAGCAACAGTGACACCATCGCGGAAAAGAAATAAGAAACCAAAGCAAGTATAGAAAGCGTACCCACGATGTACGTCCAGCCCGTATACGCGTCGGGATAGACGTCGAAACTTTCGGATTGTATCAAATCGCACGCATCTTGAAGTCTCGAAGTGTAAAAGTCAGTCGTGCGTTTCTCCCCAACGCTCCCCGCGTCACGTTCGCCGAAGTTGTCGGCAACGTATCTGATGTTCTCAACCGAACGTCTTGCAACATTTTGTTTTTGATCGATGAGTGTTTTCATCCCCCGTCCTCGCTCTCGAGGTTTTGAAGCATAAGCCCGAGCAACGCTTGCAAAACGCGTTTTTCGTTGTCTTCAAATCGCTTGAAAGCCACAGTATAAAATTTGTGATTTGCATCGGCGATGCGCTCTGCGACCTGCTCCCCTTCTTTGGTGAGTTTGAGCATCTGCTCTCGCTTGTCCACCGTGGAAATGGTTGCCGTAATAAGCCCCTTGTCTTTGAGCTGTTTTACGCTGCGCGAAACGAGCGCCTTTGATACGCACGCATTCTCTGCAATCTCGCTTGCCAGCTCCACATTTCCTATGCTTGAAAGAACGACAATCTCGTTCGGAGACAAATCATAATCTTTCAATTCACGCATTTGGTAGTCTGTGTAGGAGCGAAGAAGTTTTCTGAATGCGACAAAATAATTTGCTGTATTTTTAAGATCCATATATTTATTTTACCATACGTGTTGCGCAATTTCAATAACAAGTTAACAAAATCAATCAAAAACGGCACATTTGTATAGATAATCCACGCATTTTGCCTGCAATATCCCCTATCTTTAATCAAAATCACGCAATATCACACATTTTTATATGCAAAATGCTTTTCACTTATTCTTCACCGTGTTCGCCGCGCCGCAAAAAAGCCATGCCGACCGCTCCCTTACATCTCTTATTTTATAGCCCGACATAGAAAAAGCGAGATGCGTTTTGCATCTCGCTTTCACGGTTTTCAACAAATATTATTTGTTATTTTTCGTCTTTTTCATCGCTTTCGTCCGATTGCTCGGGATCGTCTTTTGTTGCAACGTCAAGGGCTTTGTTGTCGTCTTCGATTGCGCCGTGTTTGCTCTCGTTGTCGACTGCGACGGCTTGATTGTCTTCGTTGGGGAACAAAGGTAGCGGTGCGCCGTCTTCTTCTTCGAGCTCGATCTCGTCTTGGCTGAGCTCTCCGTTTGCGATCTTTCTCTTCTTAATCTCTGCAACAGCCGCTTGTTGCTCTTTTTCATTGAACTTGTAGAAGAAGAGCGGGATGACCGTCAAGAAGAAGCTGATTGCCGCGATGCCGACAAGCATAAACCACATCGTGTCTTTGCCTTGCGGAGTGACTGCGCTTGCGTTGCCCGCTTCGACGCCTGCCATGTAGTATGCAAGCACGCCCACGAATGCGCCGACTGCCATACCGATTTTGTTGATGAGCGTTTGCATTGCAAAGCAGATGCCTTCCGCTCTTTCGCCGGTCTTGAGTTCGAGATATTCGACGGTGTCGCCGATCATTGCGTAGGTGATGATGTTGCCAAATCCGGACGGAATGCCTGCGATGACAAGCGCGATAAGAAGAACGACAGTCGTTGCGGTGCTGGTGTAGTTGCCTCTATCCGCCGCAATACCAACGATAAACGCCACGAGCATTGCCACGCCGCCGACCACGTGCGACCAAATGTACGTGTTCTTTTTGCCAAACTTCTTGGTGCACCAAGGCACAAGCAAGGACGCGATAAGTCCGCCCGGGACGATTGCCATAGTGAAGAGAGCGTACATTGCTTCTCTGTTCATGATATATTTTGCAAAGTAGAGACCGCCCGTGTAGGTGAACAACATTCTCGCCGCGCCACCGATACCCGACAAAACGATGAGCATAAGCGGTTTGTTCTTGAACAAAAGCTTGAGATTGTGTCCCAAAGACGGCGGATTTTCCGTTGTGATGTTTCTCTCGGTGGTGTTCTTGAAGCCAAGGAAGAAAAGCGGAACTGCCACTGCGCAGCAAACGAGTGCGATGATGAAGTATGTCCATCTCAAATCGCCCATCATGCTTGCGCTTGCCGTTGCCTTCAATTCGAGAAGAGCCGCACCGCTTTGATTGATGTCGATGTTTGCGCCTTGGAAGAGAGCAAGCACGTCTTGATACTTGTCCGTTTGAGTTTGGATGAGCGCGCCAACGTTTTCAATGCCTCTGAACATCTCAAAGAACGCCGCGTTGCCTGCAACGACTTCCGAGCCGTTCATGGTGTTCATAAGAGTTTGCACTGCCGTGACGGTTGCATTGTCCGTTGCGGTGACTGCTTGAGTGATGATCGGGGTGAAAACGGTGATAAGACCTGCGCCCGCCGTGCAGAACAAACGCGCAATCGTGAGCAAGTTGCCCCTGCGATACGTGTCGTTGCTCATTGCGGTGGAAAGTCCCCAATACGGAACGTCCGCAACCGTGTAAACCATACCCCAAATTATGTACATAACGGAAAGTGCCGCAAAACCGCCGTCGTTGTTTGGATACCACGGCAGGAAGCATATCGCCGTCATCGCGGCAATCGGGAACGCCATCCACTTCATGTACGGGCGGCATTTGCCCCACTTCGTGCGCGTTCTGTCAACGATAGAGCCCATGATCGGGTCGTTGAGTGCGTCGTATACGCGCGCGGCCAACATAAGAATCGCAACCGCTAATGCGTTGAAGCCGATTGCGTCCGTCATAAAGACTGTCAAATACGATCCGATGATAGTGCAGATAAGGTTCTGTCCGAAACCGCAAAGCGAATAGCTGAAACCTTCTTTTGGTTGCAATTCGCCGTCACCGGGGGTAGAACCGAAAAGTTTGTGAACAAAGCCATTGATCTTTTGCTTTGCTCCGACCTTCTCAGGTGCGGAATTTCCACTCATAATTTCACCACGTTTCTTTTATTTAGCGTCGCAAAAACTACGCTATGTCTCTATTCTAACAGCATTTTCCTAAACAATCAACCATAAAACCCAATTCTTAAAATATTTTAAGCATACAATTTGCACGTTTATGTAGAAAAATCAGCCCCGCCCCACCAAAATCATCAAAAATGCTTGTATATCTTTCAAAAATGATGTAATATAATCAAGCAATCAAAATCCATGGGGGCATGGCGCAGTTGGTAGCGCGTTTGAATGGCATTCAAAAGGCCAGGGGTTCGAATCCCCTTGTCTCCACCATCAAGACACACGCAAAAGGAGCGTATAAAACTCCGACGCGTGTGTCTTTTTCTATGTAAAACAAGGGTAAATTGCCGTTTTTATGGTAGTTTACCCTTTTTGTTGTTTCTTCGCTCATCGCCGTGGGGATTTGTTCTTCACTCGCTTTGGAAAGTCGCAAGCCTTTAACGATTGCACAAAAAGGATTTTTGCACGATAAGGAGCGTATGATTTCTTCTGTCTTAATCAACGAAAAAATGACCGACCACACTCTTATGAACACAGTCGGTCGTTTGCTTATAAAGTTTCTCTTACCGTTATTCCGCACTCGAACTCGATTTCGATTTCCTTGTTGGACAGCACAGTGATTTTCCGCACAAGGCTTTTGAACATCACTCGATCAAACTCTTCAAGTATCTTTCCTGTCTGTAGTAGTTTGGTCACTTCTTCGATTCGGTACGACGCGAGTTGGACTTTTCCTTGCTCGGACAGTATCTCTTCTTTTCTCATAAGCAGTTGGTCTATTTGCATTCCGACCTGCTGACTTTGCTGTTCATATTCTTTATCGGTAATCTCTCCGTTGTTCCTTTTCATCAGCAGTTCCATCATCTGCTCTTGTAGCTTTTCTATCTCGGCATTCACTTCATTTATCGCTGTCGCACAGGAGTCCGTTATTTCGCTCACGGTCGCACTTTGCAGTTTTTCAAGTATTCGTTCCTTGTCTCCTATAAGTTCATTCAATGCCCTTACAAACGCTTTCTCAAGGGCTTCTTCCTTGATAGGTCGACTCTTGCAGTATTCAGCTCCTGTGTTTTCGTGTCTTTTGCACACCCATATGTAGTACTTCTTATATTTGTTGTACTGTTGGTGTCTTCGGTAGGTTTCCCCGCATTCGCCGCATACTATCATTCCGCTGAACGGATATTTACCTGAAAACTTTCCGCATCCCGTTTCACCTGTACTTCGTAGCGACTGCCTGTTTTGGAACTCTTGCTGTACCATGTCGAATGTCTCTTTCGATATGATAGCCGCATGGCTATCTTCCACATACCAGCTCTGCGCGAATCCTTCGTTTTTAATTCGCCTTGGGGATAGAAAGTCTGGAAGGTATGTTTTTTGCAGGTGGCAATCGCCCTTGTACTTTTCATTTTGCAGTATCGACTTCACCGTGGAAGGATGCCATGTTTCTCTGCCTGACGGCGATGCTATACCATCTCGCTCAAGTCCTTCAGCGATTTCTTTCAGACTTTTACCGTCAAGGAACTCCGCATATATCCTTCTAACCGTTATTGCCTCTTCTGGCACGATTTTCAGCACCGTTCCCTTCTTGTCTCTCGTGTATCCAAGGAAGTGTTTCGTGTTAAGGATCACCTTACCCTCTTGGAACTTTTTCTTGACGCTCCACCTTATATTATTGGATATGCTCCGACTTTCTTCTTCCGCAAGGCTTGCCATTATCGTAAGAACGAACTCGCTCCGCTCTTGTAGCGTGTCAAGGTTTTCTTTCTCAAATATGATTCCGATACCATCCGCTTTCAATTTTCTTGCGGTCTGTACGCAGTCGAGCGTGTTCCTTGCGAATCGGCTGACCGATTTCGTAATTATAAGGTCTATCTTTCCGTCTTCGCAGTCCTTTATCATTCGTTTGAACTGCACTCGCTTGGTATTCTTGCCACTCAAGCCGGGGTCGGCATAAATGTCAACCATCGTCCAATCATCATGGCTTGCTATGAGTTTGGTGAAGTGGTCTACCTGTGCCTCGTAACTGCTCTCCTGTTCTTCGTGATCGGTCGACACGCGTGCGTATGCAGCCACTCGTATTTTTGGCTTTTGCCCCATCGCTATTGACAAAGGGTCAAGTCGTTCGACTCTCGTCTTGGCTGGGATAATCGTAATTTTGGGTTTAGTGTTTGCACAGTTTTCCATTGACATTTCCTGCCCTCCCGTTTGTATATTCTTTCGTTGTCTTATATCCATTTTGGAACTCGAATGTAATCGTCCAGTCTTTTACTGTTGCCTTTACAAGGAACTCCGCCATTTGTTCCGTCAGCTCATCCGATTTCTTATATTTCCCTTTTACCATATCTCTCATTCGTAGATTTTTTATGAGAGTTTCTTGTTCTTTTATCTTTATAAGTATTTTATCGGTTTCTTCTCGGCATTTACTTTCGGAGATATAACCTTTCGCTCGTAGTTGTCGCAGTTCTTGCTCGTTGGCAATAAGTTTTCGCAAGACCTCTTCTTGCTCCGTTATGCCGTTCACATCATTATTCGCGTCAAGGCTTTCGTTGTAGGCTTCAATCAGCAATCTTGTAACGACTTCGTCTTTGATGTCATGTGATGCGCATTTCTTTACCCCATAAACATCCTTTTTCCGACATGTCCATTTTATACACATATATGGAGTTCCGTGTGCCGAAGTTTTTCTTTTGAAACTCGTTCCGCACTCTCCGCATATCAGTTTTCCTGATAGCGGATATAATGCCGTAGGTGACCCCCTTGGTCTATATTTATTGCCACGTGCCATCATTATCTCCTGTGCTTTTTGGTAGTCTTCACGCGACACAATCGGTTCGTGATCGCCTTGGATATAATACTTGGGGAGTTCTCCGTAGTTGTATTTTTGTACTTTCATCACGCTATATGATTTTTGCATAATACTATCCCCGCAGTATTTTTCATTTCGTAACATCCCCGTTATTGTCGATTTGCTCCATCGTCCCCCATGCATTGGGGTGTACCCTTCGTTTTCGAGAATATGGCATATAGTTCTAAACGAGTTGCCTTGCAGGTACAGTTCAAAGATTCTTCGCACTATGACCGCTTCTTTCTCGTTTATCACTAACTTTCCATCGACCATGTCATATCCAAGTATTCGTGCCAGTTCCACACTCCCATTTGCGAATCGTTTCCGTGCCGCCCACTTTTGGTTTTGACTCATTGATATTAATTCTTCTTCGGCGAGACTTGCCATAACCGTGAGAATTAAACCGCACTTGGGGTCAAGGGTGTGTATGTTTTCGGACTCGAATATGATTTCCACACCTATATCTCGGAACTCTCGAACTATTTCCATTAACTCGACCTTGTTCCGAGCGAATCTCGAAACCGACTTCGTGTATATTCTATCGATTTCGCCATTTCGTACTTTTTGAAACATCCTTTTAAGTCCATCTCGCTTTTTCATAAACGCACCGCCGATGCCCTCATCGGAGAATAAGCCAACATACTCTACGGATTCGTCGCTTGCAAATCGTTTCTGCCAATAATTGGACTGGAACGCGAAACTATCTTCTTGTGCTTCGCTATCGGTGCTGACACGAACATACGCACATACCCGTGGTTTCTCCTTCCTTGTTGTAGGTATCTCTTGAATATTCATTTCTCACGCTCCTTTCTCGTTCGTTTTTCGGCTCTGCCGACTGGACTTGAACTGCGATAAAAAATTTGTCCCGCCCTTTTTATCGGGCAGGACAAACAATACCGTGCTCACTTATAAAAGTCCAGACAAAAACTGCTTTATTCTGAAACTTTTTTGATAATTCTTTCCTTCTCTGCCGAAGTGATTAGTCCCCTTTTCAAAAGGCTTTTTAATACGCTTTCAATTATTAGTTTTTCCATCGTCTTTATCGTCCTTTTTGCCAAGTTGCTTGATGATTTGGTTCGTTCCCGTAGCCGTCAGTCCGCTCGCACCGCCGATGACGATTGCCACCACGATATTCGGTGCGGGGATGATACTCGGCAAAGCGTAAAAACAAATAATGCCACACACGATTCCGAGTGCCGTTGCAATAAGCGGAATACACCGCTTGAACTTTTCGTTCTCTCCGACTGCATGTTTAATGACGTTGATTGTCCAGTACACGACCGCAGCAATCGCCGGGACGCTGATTAAATTCAAGTATTGTTCCATTTATCTTCCCCTCCTTATTTCTTGGAATTTTGTTCGAGCAAATACTCGTAGAGTTCATCCTTAACTTCCGCATAGGCTTTCATCGCCTCTTTCATCTCGCCGTTGGTTTTCCCGTCTCGAATGGCTACCGCATCCGCATACGTCAATTTCCCGACCGCATCTATACTTTTTAGTATCAGCAAGTTCTCTTTGGCTTTAGCTCTGTCTCGCTCTTCATCTACCTTTTGCTTTTTCTTGAAAAATCTTTGCAAGAAAAAGAGCACCATTCCGCTGATGATGCTCGCACATATACTCATAATTATTGCTATCATATTACTCTATTCCCAATCTATCCTTAACTTCTCTCATCTGCTCCGCTTTTTGAACCGCCTCTGCGTCCAATGTGGCGATGTCTCTATCAAAGGTTATTTCCAATCTCTTGGATCTTTCATATTGACTTACCTGTATATCGTACCAATCGAACCAAGCGCTTAATTCGGAATAAAGAATTTCGTCTTCTTTTTTCTTTAATTCTTCATCCGTATATGGAATGAAAACATAGATGTCCTCCGTTTCTTCGTAGGCATCGCGTCCCGGCACTCCTTTGACGTCCACCACTTTTTCCACGTCCTTGCCGCCGTTTTCGTATTCTTTTACCACTTCATAATGAAATTGTTCCACCACTTCCTTTATTTCCTCATGATAAATCGTACGTTCATCGCGCTCAAGGCGTCCTTTTGAAAGGTCATAATCCGATATAATTTGTGTTTTTTCTTTGTTATAAACTTCCATATTATCCTCCTTAAGCCGTTCTTTTCCACATATACACTGCTAAATACGGAGGCAAATTGTTGTGTTCATTACCACCACCCGTATTCTCAAGTCCAGCAAGCAACACACCATGCCCACCACTACCCGCAGAAGTTTTAAAGCCTGTTGTCTCATTAGAACTGTAATGCACAATGTAGTTCATTCCGTCTTTATATTTATTCGCAAAGTGAGTATGCGCAGGCATTTCCGTAGTCGTTAATTTATGTGCTTTTTCGCCGCCTGTACTTCCTATGGAATAGTCAGAACCTCCGCCCACGAGGAATCTGTCGTAGAGTCTTGTCCAAGTTCCTCCGAAGATTGACGCTGGGCTGATATATACCGTGGACATATAAATTGCTCCGACGGGATATGTTTTTTCAAGTAACCCCGTCAAAAGCGATACCGGGACTTCCGTGACAGGAATCGTAACGTTTCCGCTCCCGTCAAAACTTTTAGCCGTTGCAGTAACTCCCGACAAACCGATTGTCCTTGCGGTTTTTAGTTTTACCGACGTTTCGGCTTCCAACGGCAAATCGGTAAGAGTGCCGTTGGCATTCTTAATTTTCGGTCTGTAAGCCATTCACGATACCCCCTTATACTACCTTAAAGAAAAGTCCGCCCGTTGCAAGAGACGCACTCGGAGTGGTCTGACCGCTCGTTCCGATTTCAATCATCTGTCCACCTGCGACAGCAATGCCTTTGGCATTGACCTGAACGGCAGAATAAGTGCCTGCGGCTACACCGCTATCACCCAAAGTGACTGCTATCGTCTTATCGGCAGAGCCGTCCACGCTCTGACTTCCCGATCCGTTGATAGCAGTCGAGCCGTCTTTCTTGACACCCGAATTGACGCTTACACCGAGTGTTCTCTCCGTAGTCCACTTACCTGCCGAAGTCGCACTTGTTGCCGTATCTGCCTTGGTTGCATTATCCGCTTTCGTCGCTGAGCCAACTTTGGTTGCTCCGTTCTTGATGTTAGCAATCTCTGTGACATTGGTATTTGCCTGACTCTTCGCCGCATCCGCAGTCGTTTTTACTTCGCCAATAGCACCGACTACTGTCTTTGCCGTGGTTGCAAGCGTGTTGTCCGTCTTCGTCTGATAGGCGGCAAGGTCAACTTTTTGTGTTTCGAGTGCGCTGATTTCAAAGTACCCGTAAGTACCCGTGTTGTTATCGAGAACCTTGCTTACCCAGTAGTCGGGCGTCTCCAAAGCCTTGATAAAGATGTTATCGCCCACTTTGTAGTCGGTTTTAGTAGCCGCTTTCAATGCGGTTGTCATCGCAGCCATGGTATCGAACGAAACCGCTTTTGCTCTACCTTCCGCAAGCGAATACGCACTGTTTGCTTTGTTCTGCGCATTAGTTACGGCGGTACGAATATCCGAGTGCGCCGTTCCGGACGTATTGTGAGCGTTCACCGCTCCGCTCGGTTCAGCGCCGATGTTGGCTGGAGTAAGGTTGACATCGCCTTTTCTGTAAGTTGTTTCCTTATCGCCCTTTAACCCGGTTACGATACCGCCACTCTCAATGTTTTTGACTTGCTCGTAGACCTTATCGATTGCACCTTGTACGTTCTCCGCCGCAATACCCGACGTTGTACCTTTATACTTAACTACTTCCGCTTCCGTTTCGGGATGGATAAGTACGGTATCTTCTGCGCTGACCTTTTGAATAATCTGGAACTTGTTTGTAGTTTGAGCCATGTTATTTATCCTCCATTTTCTTGAATACAAAATCGCCGTCCGGGATATCTTCGGTTATCTTGTCAACCGCCTGCAGTTTCCCTTTGACGAGTTCGCCAAGTTTTATTTTATTCGTCTCGCCGTTTTCTCCCACGACAAGAATAAAGGAGTCGCGTTTATCGACTCCCAGCTTAATTTCTTCATATTCCGTTACGTTGTTTGACAATAGGTTTAAGTCACTCGCCGTCATTTTTCCGTCAAGCGGTTTCCCGTTGATGGACGGTTTGTTCTTTAGACGGTTGTAGTTGTAGGTTACGGTAATACCGGGCGTAACTTTTATATGTTCCTGATTACCGTAGTAGTTTTTATCCGCCATTTCCCACCCTCTCCAAAACTTCTAATTTTTGACGATGCACGAGCGTTACCTCTTGCTCGTCTATTAAGGTGGCGATGATGTCGTATTTCAAAAAACCTGTTTTGAAGTCCTTTGTCACTTCACCCGGTATTCGAATGCGGAATTCATCCTCTTCTCTATCCGCCTCTTCTTCGATTCCAAGTTCTTTGCATGCGAACACCACCTTTTCTATGAGTTCCGTAGCAACGTTCTCAAACGATAACCCGAACTCAAAGACATCGCCTTTGACTACTTTCAGCATCCTATTGCTCTACGAAAACGATAGAGGAGATCGTTGTCGTAGTTCCGCTTTTTGTTTTCTTTTCTACCTTGCAAGAAATCTCTTTCAAGTGTTTTTCGTTTTCCGCAAGTGTATTGAAGATATCCGGCGTTACTTGGTCTTCCGCTTTGTAATCGCTCTTTGGCTCTTTCCAATTTGCCATTCATACCCTCCTTATATCGTTCTTCCGCGCGTCTCTTGTTTCAATCCGCCGTCAAACGTAAACTTGTTATACTCGCACACGAGTTCTTGACTGTCTCCGAACCTATCTGCCGACTCGTACTTTTCACCGAGATTGAGTTTCGGGTTTCCTCGCCAAGTCGTAGTTATGACACCTTCTCCTGCGTGCATCTTTTCAAGCAAAATTCTTGCGATATACTCCGCCTGTGCATGGCTTTGTACAAGATCGCTTGACGGGTGCGAATACTCGGTCACTCCGTTGTTTCTAACACTGTCATCGTCTTGCATCGTCAAAGACTTGGTCGTTATCTCGATTGCCTTGCCCGTAACCGTCAGCACCGCCTTTTGCTTTTGTGCCGTTTTATTCTTTGCCACGACCGAGCAAGCGTTGACACCACCTTGGAAGTCGGTCAATAGCACGTTTAAGTTATCCGTTTCCATTGCAGGGTACGCAACTTCGGTATTATAATCGAGCGTCAATTCAAGCGATGCGTTCGGCTCTATATTGAGTTCGACCGATACTGCTTCGACCGTATCGTTCGACAAGGATACATCACAGTATTCCACAGAAATACGGTTCGCAAACTCGGTCAGAGAAACACTCGATGAGTACGAAAACATATTGCTTTTATCTATCCTTATCGCCGTTGTTGTCTTCGGCTCTTTCTCCGAGCGAACATTGATTTTATCTTCTCGGTCTACAAACACTTTGCATAGTCCCGCATTGGCGATTTCCTGCAATGCGTCCCAAGCCGTGCCTTTCGGCAGAAATGCCATCGGCACGATTACAGACTTTAAGTCGTTTGAAATAACGAAAGTATCTGCCGTTTCGCCGATATTTAAAAGAATGTCGGCAGCTATATCGTATAGCGACGCATTCTCTGTCAGCGGAAAACCGACATAGGTCTTTTTCTGCAGTCGCATCAGCCTGTCCACCGCACTGCACTTTACCCATTGTGAGTCTTGGTTTATCTGCCATTCATCCGAATAGAATGTGCCGAGCGGTTGGTATTTTACTTCTCCGTCCGTTTCTATGCCTATGCTCGGTAACAGTTTGCGGTCGAGTATCATGAGCGAACGGAGATAGCCTTTATCGAACTTTCTGCCCTTATTAAAGATGTTTACTGTCATCGTGTCGGATACTATGTTGTAGTTTCCGTCCGCCGCACCCATCTCTTCGGACACTTCGAACATTTCAATGGCATCGCCCTCGTACCGCTCCATCATTCGGTCGTAGAACTTCAATATTTTCGCACAGGCATTCGGCTTGCTCCACTTTGTTATCGTCAGCCTGATGGATGTAATGTCTTCAAGCTGCGGAGTCAATCGAACCTGTATCTGATTATTGACGGTCACACTATCCGAGTGAACAATCTTCCCGTCTCGTTTGTACTGCAAAATGAAGTCGACCGGGTATTCATTCCGCTTTTCATCGCCCAATACCACCCAAGATATTATCGGACGCTTGACAAACGATATCTCGATCCACGGCGCGTTTGCAAACACACCGTCACTACCCGACAACGAACCGCTCCACCAACCGAGAACGACCGAATCGTCCATCATCTGAAAGGAGCCGTCCATTGTCGCATTGCCGTCCATCGTACAGCCTTTGACTGTCGGCACAAGGTGCGCGCCGAACACTTCGTCCGGGTGGCTGATAGCCGAATTACCGCTTTCCGTTGTTTGAATGTCTTTACTGATTTCTGTATCCGAGTAGATAACGTCTACTCTGCCGAGTATTTTTCGTGGATTATCCGTATATTCCATAGGTTATCTCTCCACAAAAGCAACGCTAACGCTTGCCCACATTATCTTGCCTTTTACCCAATCGTATCGTGGCTGACAATATAAGTCCTGCGGGCGAGCGTTCATAGACGTCAACTTCCCCGTTTCGGGATCGTTGTAGTCAATCGTTACGAACGAGCCGCTTTTCGTTTCGGCAGTCAAAAGTCCCATATCTTCTTTCGAGAGATATTTCCACGCGACCTCGACCTTTCTCTTTCGCCCTATAACGTCCACGACCATTGTGCCGTCCATTGTCCTTTCCGTCTTATCCAACACTTCGGTCGAGCAAGTGAGTTCGGTCGGCGCTTTTATCGTCTTACTGTTTATTTTAAAGAAAACCGCCACTTTACACCTCCCTTAAAGCAATACCGTTTCGCTTGTATTCCTTGTTCAGTCTCGGCATAATAAGCCTTGCAAACTGCTGTCCGTCAATCTCCAAAACGATGTCTTTTTGCTCTTCTCCACCGTTATTGCCGATTGCCGCTATCCCTTGGAGCATTCCATTGACCATATCTCCATAGGGACTGCTTCCGCTACCGACTACCGCGCGATTTGCCGATGCGGTGATGTTCAGTGAAGACGCGACCTGTGCCGCCGCTTGCTGTAACATCGGTGTGTTGTCGTACATTCCGTCTGCCATCATATCCATTAGGTTCGGTATCCACTCGTCTGCCGTATGTCCCGGACCTTTCTTTGTCGGCGAGCCGAAACCGAGAAAGTCTTTTATCGACTGTCCGACCGATTTTACTCCATCTACGACTTTACTCCATGCTTTCTTTATGCCGTCACCGATATTATTAATTAGGTTTTTACCCCAGTTGAACGCTTGCTTGAACAGGTTGTTAAAGTAGTCTCCGATACTTGAAAACAATCCCGTTATCTTATCCCAAATCCAACCGCATACCGAGCAGATCCCGTTCCAAATATTCGTGAAAAAGCCGCTGATACCCGTCCAAATATTGCGGAAGATATCCAGCACATTCACACCGATACCTTGAAAGAAGTCTACGAACCCTTGCCCAAAGCCTTTGATAAACTCCCAAATACCGAGGAAGATATTCTTAATAGCGCTCCAAATACTCGTAGCAATGTTCTGCATATGCGTCCACGCATCCGACCAATCGCCTTTGAGTATCGCACACACGAATTTAATTACTTCGATGATAGCGTTCGCCACATCCAAGACAGCGCTCAAAAATGGTCCGAGCGCGGCGATGATTCCGTTGACCACTCCGACTACCACTCCGTACAGCACTTCGATTACTTTGCCTATTAACTCAAACACGGGCTTTAGGAGTTGATATAGTTCAACTATTGTATCCCAAAGCGATGCAAAGAGCGCCTTTATCTTCTCCCATAGCGGTTCGACATAGTTTAGGAATTTCAGCACCGCATTGCTTATAACGTCAAACGCACTTTTTATAATCGTCCAAAGACGGGTGAAAACGTCCGAGACGACTTTGAGTATCTGCTTGCCGTATTTTTCCCAAAACGTCTTGATTCCATTGACTGTATCAAGTACGATTTTCTTTACGAGCGGCCACACTTTCTTGGCTATAGCAAGCACTTTCGAAAAGACCTCTTTCACGCATTTCCAAACCATCTTCAAGGCTTGCACGACTGCCGCTTTGATGCGTTCTCCGTTCTCGTCCCACCACGCTTTTATAGCGTTGGCTACGCTTATAATGACTGACTTAATCTTCTCCCATATGCGGATTACGGCATTACGGAAGTCTTCGTTCGTCTTCCATAGGTACACAAGTATTGCGACTACCGCCGCTATTGCTAAACCGATAAGTCCCGCTTTCGTGAATAGGACTTTTGCCACCTTAATGATTGTGCCGAGACTGCCGACAAGTTTCCCTATTACGACAAGCAATGGTCCAATTGCCGCCGCAAGCAGTGCTATGACTACGATTTGCTTTCTCGTTCCCATCGACAGTCCCATAATCTTTGCCGTCAGTGGCGAGATATACTTCGTTATAAACTGTCGAATGAGCGGAATCAGCACGTCTCCGAACGAGATCGCTATCTCTTCAAGCTCGGATTTCAGGATCTTCCATTGTCCTTGCAAAGTATCGAGCTGTGTTGCCGCCATGTCGGTCGCTTTGTTCGTTCCCGTAATGGCTTTGGTCATTCCCCTTACGGCATCACCGCCCGCCGACATCAAGGCAAGCATACCCGGACCGCCTCTTGCGCCGAAAATCTCCATTGCTTGCGCGGTGTCCAACCCAGCGTCTCGTAATCTATCAAGAATTGATGCGAAATCGTTGGTTGCCGGGTTTACGTCTTCTACGGCTATGCCGAGTTCTTCAAAGATTCCGAGCGCCGCCGTTGACGGGTTCATAAGAGATACAAATGCTTGTCGAAGCGAAGTTCCTGCCGTACTTCCGTCATAGCCTGCATCGTATAACACGGACAGTGCGCCGACCGTTTCTTCTATCGTATAGCCAAGGCTGTTTGCCACAGGACCGACATATCCCATTGAGTTTGCGAGTTTATCCATCGATGCCATAGAGTCACCGATTGCCGCCGCAAACACGTTGGTCACTCGCTCCGCTTGGTTTGCTTCCAAGCCGAACTGGTTTAAGGTCGAAATAACAGTTTCGGTTGTGAATGCCAAGTCGCTCTGCGTTGCCGATGCAAGGTTAAGTGTCGCTTCGATAGAGTCCGCCATCTGGTCTACCTTGTAACCTGCCGACGCCATATAATACAAAGCGTCCGCCGCGTCCGATGCCGAGAAAACCGTCTTCGCGCCCATTTCACGGGCGATTGATGTCATTCTTGCGAGTTCTTCGCTTGTAGCGCCTGCGACAGATGCCGCGTTTGCCATCGACTGCTCGAACTGTTGCGACACCATGACCGACTTCGTTCCGAGTGCCACAAGCGGAGCCGTAACGGTTGCCGAGAGTTTCGTTCCCGCTTTCGTCAGGCTTGCTGACACCTTTTGTATCTTCTTTTGGGCATTATCTAACCCTTTCGAGAGCGAGGATATGTCCGCCGCTATCTTTACCACAAGGTTTCTTATAACCGCCAACTGTCCTCACCCCCTATTTGATTATTACCCCTTGCTCTGCCGCCATTGCTTTGAGTACGGCATCACCCGCCGAGTTTGTTTTTTTCGGTTTCTTCCTTACGTCTTTCAATACCTTTGAAAGGCTCGGCAACTTCTTTTGCCTTGCAAAGGCTTCCGTGTGCCACGCAAGCGTGATGTTGTCCTCGAACAATCGAGTTTCCCGCTCGCGCTTTTGCTTTGCAATGAGCATTACTTCATACGGAGTGTAATTGCCGATTCGTAAGGGATCTATGTCAAAGAACACGACTGCCTTTTCGCAAAACTCGGAAAGGTCAAAAGCAGTCTCACTTATTCCCCCTGTTTACCTTCTGCCTTACCGAATGCAAGCGTAAATGCTTCGCCGAGTTTGTCCGCAATCTCGGTGATGTTTGAATACTCGTCAATAAGGTCACCGACCTTTTCGAGTGTAAGGGTTTTGTCTTCGTGGCAAAGCCCCGCATACACGATAATGAGCAAGTCTTTGATGCCCACGTGCGAAAGGTCAAGCGCCGTAATGCTTTTGCCCGTAAGGTCTTCCACCTTGACGAGCGCATTGATGCCGTATCTCAATGTTCTGGGTTTATCCAGATTGATGGTTACTCCGTTCTTCATTCTTACTCTCCTTTATGGAAACTCAATTCGCCCGTACCCGTAAGTTCAAGGCTGATGCTGACCACGTCATCCACCGGGTCTTCGATTGACAAACTGCTGATGTATGCCGTTCCCTGGTAGTAGTTCGCATTATCCACATACAGCTTTACGATTACGGTCGTGCCTGCAAGATATGCCTCTTGCAATGCCGCTTGACCTTGGGTGTCGGTCGGGACTGAATAATCGCCTTCCGAACTCGCCGTCCACTCTTTAAGACCCGTGATGTAGTTCTTCCAATCATCACCGAGAGCGGTCGTTTCCAAAGTTTCGAGCGACAGTTCAAGCGACCAGTTCTTGATTGCGGCTACCTTTTGATTTCCGCTCTCACCGATAATCACTTTTCCGTTTTTACCTGCTACCGCCATTTTTGTCCTCCTATTTTTCGTTGTAATAAAACTCGAACTCGATGCTCGACAGGTACTCTTCCGTATTGAACTTCAACGCGGTGTTCCCGTTGTACTCGTAGTCCGTTTTAATGAAAACGGCTTGGATTTCTAAGCCGCACATATTTCCGTGAAAGTCTTGAAAGGCACGCTTTACCAATCTTGACAATTCTCTTGCTTTTTTGAATGTCCTGTCGTGACACACGAACTGTATCGTTTGCCTGACAAACCCCGTATCGCCTTGCAAAGCCGAATCGTAGTTGGCAAGCACGGGAGAATAAACGATTGCCGGGAGTGGCGCGTCTTCGGGGAGCATTATGGGGAATATTTTATTCCCCACACATTCTCTTATCTGTTCGTTTTCGTTTAAATACGCATATATTGCTTGGCAGATGTCCATCATAGTTTTCTCCCCACCGCGTTCGAGATTGCTTTCACGATCTCATCGTTTATCTTGTCGATGTTCCCATCCACGGCATTTCGCAGAAACGGATTGGCGGGTCTTCCCCTTGCACCGAGTTCCACGAATGTGCCGTATCGGAGCGACTTGTCATAGTCCAGCGACACGGTCGCTTTCGTTTCCGTTGCTTTGCCTTCGTTGAGTTTCAGGCTTGCTTTCAGCGTTCCCGTATCCACCGGGCAATTCCGTCTTGCATCGTCAAGTGCAATCTTACCGCCTGCCTTTGCTCCCGTCATAAGCACCGATGATGCCGCATCTTCCATTGCTCGGATATCTTTCACGAGTTTGTCTGCGCCTTCTACTTTCGTTTTAACCTTGCGTTGCTTTGCGCTGTAGCCCATCGTTCACGATCTCCTTGCAATTGAGTATTGTGGCTTTATGTCCCGTTTTATCGTCCGATACTCCGATTATTTCGTATAACGAGTTCCCGTATCGGACTCGGTTTAGAACGGTCACATCGGTTGTATATCGGAGCGTTATCTTCACCACAGTTTCCGCTGAAACTTGTTGCGAAGTGAAATACTCCGTACCGCTCACAGGCTCGATTCTCGCCCATCTGATGCCCGTAGTCACCCACTTGCCTTCTTGCCCGCCGCAATCGTCTCTCTCCCACACAAAGGTCAGGATTTCCACCTTTCGGTTGAGCTTGCCAATGTCCATCAGAACCTCTCTTTCCTGTAGGCGAACAGCATTCGTCTGACAAGGTCAAGGGTTTCGGATATGTCGATACCCGTCTTATCCTTTGAGATTTGCCTTTCTTCGTAAAGCGTGGCTACAACTATAAGCATTGCTTGCCGCACAGTTTCGGGAAGAGGTTCAAGTTCCGCAAGCGGTCTTCGAAGCACATCTTCCGTCAATTCCTGTGCAGCCACAATCAGCGAGGCTATGAGATTTTCCTCATCATCGCCGTCAACTCTCAAAAACTCTTTGGCTTCTTGAAGAGTAATCATACTCATACCTCCCTATTGTTTTTGGTTTACGCGCCTCTCTTTGCAAGAGTGACGAACGGCGAAACGGTCGCGCTACCCTTGTAAGGAGTGAGCGGTTTCGTCCAGATAGGTTTACCATCAACCCTGTAGATGAAACGGAACACGTTCTCATCGTAAAGGAATCTGACATGAATGGAACTTGCCGACTTCACACCGCCTTTGTCGATGAGAAGGTACTGACCGATATCCGCAAGGATGATGTCACCAACTTCGCCTGCGGCACTACACTGTTCGATAGGCACAACAGGTCTGCCGAAGAGCGTGCCGTAGGGTTTCTCGGAAAGACCGCCTGCCGGGATATACACGGGTTTATCTCCGATTTTGAGCGTGTAAAGGTAAGGTTCAAGTTCTTGGTTGATATACCACACCGCGTTCGCTCTGGAACGAGACCAAAGCCTGTTCCACATCTTGATGAGGTTCTCCACTGTAATGATATCCGTCTGGCTTGCTTCTTTCGCCACGGTCACGATTGCGCCGCTGTTCAAAATACCAAGCGGTTCGCCTTCGCCGCTACCCGAAAGGATGGCATCGTCAATCTTGAAGCCGAACTCTTCTGCGAATGCCTGACGAATAACGGCTTCGAGTGCCGCTGCGTCCTGCAAGAGTTCATCGGTCGCATAGCAAAGACCCGTGAGCTTCTTGAGCGAGAGTTCCATCTGTCTGAACTTGGGTTTGCTTGCGGTGATCTCATCCGCTTCGCCTTCCCAGTAGGTCTGCACACCGCCCCAACGAGAACCATTCGCACGGCTGTCTTCGTCAATGGCGTTGATTTTCATTCCATTCGCGTTGGTGCTGATAGGAATCTTCTTAACCTTGCTTGCGAGAATACCCGTCTCATAGGTTCTCTTCAAGAGTTCGGTCACAAAGTCCTGCTGAACAAGGAAACCGCCGTCCGAGGGAGTGCTTTCGTTAAGACCGCTTGCCGCTCTCGTGGTGAGTCTTTCGTCTACCTTGCCGCCCGGTGTTGCCGCTCTGTATGCCGCCATGAGCTGTTCACCGAAAGACGCGAATCTCTTTTCGTTGTCCTTGGCTGGAGTCGGTTTTACTTCGGGTTTCTCGGTCGAACGATCTTCGGGTTCGATAGCAAGAAGTTTCTCCGCTCTACCGATACTCTCGTCCCACGCACGGATTTCCTCTTCGTACTTGTCGATATCCTTCTGTTCATCTTCGGAGAGGAAACGGTCTTCGGCTTCAGCCTTATTAAGCACCGCCATTGCTTTGAGTCTTGCGTCCTCTCTCTTTGCCTTCATTTCGAGAATTTTCTTCATATTCATCTGTTTTCCTCCGATTAAATGATTTTGAATTCTGCTTGCAGGATCTTGAGTTTTTCCTGCTGTTTCGCCTTTTTAACTGCATTTTCGACATCTTCCGACATCTTTCGCTGTTCCGTCTTATACGCATCGTACTCTTGCATCGCACGAACACCGACATCGGTTGCCGTGTATGCTGGGAACGTTACGGGCGAGACATCAAACAAGCGAACCTTTTTGAGTTCTCGTGTGTCGATTCCGTCTTTGGATGACCATTCATCGTCTTCCACCACGAAACCGATTGACATTTGCGAAATGTCCCCACGGCGGATGCTCGTGGTAATGTCCCTTGCCCAACTCGTATCCGGCGGAGTAATGCGGACACGGAGTCCTACATTGTCTTCTACGAGTTCAAGCGTTCCCGCTCTGTTTCTGCCGAGTACATAGTTTGGATCGTGATTGAACAAAGCGCGGATATCGTCTTTGCCGATACTCTCCGCAAACGCGCCCTTACGCACTTTCTCTTTGAAAGGGAAAATGCCGCCCAAGGTTTCAGACCACGAATCGAAAACGGCGGCGTGTCCTTCGATACACGTTCCGCCGTCACTTTCGTTTATTCTTATTTCCTTTAGCGGGAGCATTCGGAGTTCCTTTTTGTTCGTTTTCTTCTCCATTGCTACCTCCTTCGTCTGGATTGTTTTGTTTGTTCTGCTGTCCGACCTGCGCCGACATCATCGAACCGTTGACGAGATAATCGTCACCGCCCTGTTCCGCTGGGACAAGGCTCATATCTTCAAGCCGCCTTATATCGTTGATAGACAACCACCCGTTTTGCCGTCCTATGGAATAGCCTTCCATTCGGGATTTGTAGTCACCGCGCAATAGTCCGTCCACATTAAACTTGGCGAAATACAAAAGCCGTTCTTTCTCGTCAAGGAGTGAACGGCTTATCTCTTGCTCCCACCTTACAAGCCACGGCCGTATGGTGTGCTGAACAAACTCTATGGATTGGTGTTCTATGTTGGAAAAGGTTGCCCTTTCAAGGTCACCGACAAGGTGCGGCGGAACACGGAAGATACGGCATATCTCGTTCACTTGGTACTTTCTCGTTTCCAAGAACTGCGCGTCTTCGGGTGCGATGCCTATAGTGTGGTATTTCATACCTTCTTCAAGAACCGCCACCTTATGGCTGTTCCGTGTTCCCTGATACACTTGATTCCAAGACTGTCGGAGTTTTTCGGGATCTTTGAGCGTGCCGGGGTGTTCCAATACACCGCCCGGTCTTGCTCCGTTGCCGAAGAACTTCGCACCGTACTCTTCCGTTGCCAAGGCGAGTCCGACAGCCTCTCTTGCTTGCGCTATGGGGCTCAATCCTTTCACTCCGTCTATGGACATCGCTTTGATGTGGAAGATTTGGTCTGGTCGGTAGACATAGGTTTTGTTGGTTATTTCGTCCGAATAGGTGTACTTAATCTTACCTGTGGTGCTGTCGCGTTCCACCACCATTTGGTTCGGCTTTAAGTACCACAATTCGGTCGTATGACCTTGTTTTCGGATGATTCTTGCGTATGCGTTACCCCACAAAAGGAGCGATGTCATCATCGTTTCCCTGAATTCGAAACTCGTCATCTCTTCGTTCGGGAACTCATAAAGGCAAGAAAAAAGCGGATGTTGCTCCGCCATTTCATTCTTACCGCCTTTTCCTTTCTTAAATAGATGTAGCGGTAAACTCGCTATTGTCTCCGCCAAGATCTTCACGCAAGCATAAACGGCGGAAGTTTGCATCGCCCGCATTTCGTCCACATTGATGCCGCTGTTGCTGTTGCCGATAAAGTCGACATCTACACCCCTGATGAACTCTTGCATTTCCTTTGACGGTGCGGTTCGTTTCTCTTTTCTGGGAGCATCTCTGCTCCGCCCGAATATTCCCATTTTACCTCCATAAATGCCGAACACCGCCTTTGTTTTGGCGGTGTCCTTGCTTGGTTATTTTCTATGTTATACGATTGCGGTGTATCTCGGATAGGAGAACCCCTCGCTGTTGATTAGGATTTTGTAGTTTCTGTCCTTGCATTGGAGTGCTATCATGTGCCACACCCCGTTTTCGTCTACTCGCATAAGGTCTTTATTTTCCTGTACCCATTTGCAGTCTTCGAATAGGTCGTTCGCTACCTTATCGAACTCGGTTGCGGTCAGATGGATTGTTTTCTCCACTTTGACTTCCGCTTTCGGCATTTCCTTGCCGTGCATGTATTTGTATTCGGCTACCGCATCGTGCCAGTCCTTGATGTTCGCTACCTTTCTCACGATTGTTGCTTTCATCTCTGCCACCCCCTTATTTATTCGCTTTGGCAGCCTTTTTGCCGAGTTCGTATGCTTCTTCAAGCATTGCCTTTATGCTCCACACACTCATTTCGATGAAGTCTTCGCTGTCGCTGTTTCGGGTTTCGAGGTCACCTCTTGTTTCGATGCTGTATGAGTTCTTTTTTGCGATTTCGATGAGTTGTTTTTTCATTGTTTTGCTCCTTTGTTTTTGTACCTACAATATACCGTAAACAATCGAAAGAGCCCAGCGAAAATGCGTGAAAACACAAAGAATTAACAAACAAAATCAAACACCAAACCGCCCTGTCGGACGGTTGGATTTTTTGTCGTTTTCGGTCGTTTTTAGTCCTTTTTTAGCGGTTTGCTATCGATAAGTGCCATTAGCGTATTGTCGATTGCCTTCCATTCGGCATTGCATATCAGCTCGGCATATTGTCCTTGCATCTGGGCGCGATACATCTTTGCCTGATGCTTGGCGAACTCGTCTGCTATGATTTCGGGAGCGTGTTCTACATCGGCGAGTATCGTTGCTTTGAGTTCTTCGACCTTGGCATCGTACGCCTTGTTCTCTTCTTCGGTTGCGTGGGTGTGGAAGCCGTGACTGTAGCATTTGAGTGTTCTGAAGATGTCCTTTTGTTTTGCCATTGTTCTGCCCTCCTTATGCCACCGTAATGTATCCGTTTTCGTCCATCGTGTATCCGAGTTTGATGCCGTTTCTTTTCGCGTAGTCGATAAGGACTTCGATTGCCGTTCTGTAGTCTTTGACCGCGTCCGTGTATTTCACTTTGTTGTAGTGGTTATGGTCTCTCACCAGTGCGTTGAGCTTGTTCTTGCAGTAGTTGCGGATTTCCTTTTTCGTTTCCATTTTTATGCTCCTTTCGGGTGTTGCCCTTGCTTTGTTTTTGTACCTACAATATACCGTAAACAACCGAAAGAGCCCAGCGAAAACACGCTAAAACACAAAGAATTAACAAAGAAAAAAGGGCTTTGTTTTTGCCCTTTATTCGATGGTAAAATCTTCGATTTTCTCGTACTTTCTCTCTACCGTTATGCCCTTTTCCGCAATGTACTTTTCCATACTCTCCGTTGTCGGGAACTTGGCAAGCATCTGAAACCGCGTTTTAGGATCGGTGTACACAATGAGTTTCGTATATCCACCTTTCACCGCCTTTTTGTATTCCTTTTCGTCATCGATGATTCCCACCAGTGCCGACATAAAAAGTTCGGAATCTATCGGAAGATTCGCATAAATGTCCGTCATCGGATATCTCTTGTAATATTCGACCGCAGCGGCTTTGAGTAGTTCGTCCATTTTTCTTCTTTCTTCGATTGTTCCATCGAAGTCGATGTCAGCCACTCCGCCGTCACCGCTGTCGTTATACCATCCGACTTTCTTACCTTTGTAGTAGATGTTTCCTTGGACTCCGTCCCAGTCCCTTCCTCGAAAGGTTCTTATACCTTTTAAGGTAAATCCCAATATACTTGCCATTAGTCTTCCTCCGTTTTTTGGTCGTACACTTCAATGGTTATCTTCATACCCGTTTGGAAGCCGAGTCTATATGCCCTTTGCTGTTCGTTTCCCATTCGTTCGATGACTTCTTCCATAAACTCGTTAAGGAGTGTCATCTGCTCTTCGGATAGGCTTTCTTTCAGTTTGGCATACAGCCTTTCTTCTCTTTTGGACGAGGACAAGGCTTTGTAGGCATCTCGCCCGATGTTCTGTCCGTCATAGATTTTCTCGATTAAACTCATTGATTATTCCACCTTTTATTTGGTATCACAAACAATAGCGCGTTCGCCGAGGAAAGTCCAGACGAAAATGCCCCGAAACAAAAGAATTATCATTTAATCGTAGATTTCGACACCATCACGGATATGTTTTACCTGCACCGCCGGGCAGAGTTCCTTGTATCGTCTGACAATGACATCGCAATACTTCGGTTCGAGCTCTATGGCACAGCATTTGCGGTTCAGTTGTTCCGCCGCCACCAAGGTCGAACCGCTACCGCCGAATGGTTCAAGCACGGTATCCCCTTCGTGGCTGCTGTTGTAGATGAGCTTAGCACAAAGGGTTATCGGCTTCATTGTCGGATGATCGGCGGACTTGGACGGCTTATTGTCGAGAATGACCGAAGTCGGTTGCTCGAACAATTTATCGATAAAGTCCACAAGGTCGGCTTTGCTCATTTTCCTTGCATTTAGCCTCACGTCTTCATAGACCGTTGAGAGCGTTCTGTCGTTGATGAAGTAATGCCCGGCACCCTCTTTCCATCCGTATAGGATAGGCTCGTGTATCCACTGATAGTCCTGTCTACCAAGTGTAAAATGGTTCTTGTACCACACAAGGGTTTGCGCATATTTGAAACCCGCGTTCACCATCGCCTTGATGAAGTTTACAGATTCTTTCGTGCTGTGGAACACATACACGGGTGCGCCCTTTTTCAAGTTCGCTTCCGCCGCCTTGTAAAAACTCAAAAGGAACTGGTAGAACTCGTCTTCAGAGAGATTGTCGTTTGCTATGTTTCTGTCTTTCCCGTTTATCGTTCCACCGTAGTCCACATTATACGGCGGATCGGTTACCATAACATCGGCATACTTGTCTTCCAAGACCTTTGCCACGTCTTCCTTTTGGGTGCAATCGCCACAAAGCAGTCGGTGCTGTCCGAGTATCCATAGATCGCCGCGTTTGGTCTTCGGTTCGGCAATCTCTTCTATTGCTGTTTCGGCATCGAAATCGTCTTCGTGGACGTTCTCCATACTGCCGCTACCAAACAGTTCCTGTGCTTCGGCAAGGTCAAAACCCGTGAGAGTGATATCATAACCGCTCCCGTCAAGGTCTTTCAAAAGGTTTGCCAACAGGTCGTTATCCCACTCGCCGCTGATTTTGTTCAGTGCGATGTTGAGTGCCTTTTCTTTCTTTTCGTCAAGGTCAACCACCACGCAATCGACTTCTTCGTAGCCAAGGTCTTTCATCACCTTTAATCTTTGGTGACCGCCGACAACCGTTCCCGTTCGCTTGTTCCATATAACGGGTTCGACATATCCGAACTCTTGAATACTTCGTTTGAGCTTCTCGTACTCGGCATCGCCCGGTCGCAAGTCCTTACGAGGATTGTACTCGGCGGCTTTGAGTTCGTCCACCTTTCTTCTCTCTATTTCCATTCATTCCTCCTGTTTTGGGTATGAAAAAACCGCACTCGGTTTGAGTACGGTTTTTGTTTTCTATTCTGTTGTTTACTCTTCGAAATAGCCTTGTTTCTGGCACATTTCGGTTATTGCTTCGGCATATATCGACCGAGAGTGCTTTTGCGGGTTGCTATTGGTGTTTTTCTTTTCTATGTAATAGTCCCGTAGCTCTCCCCAGTATCCGTTTTCATTCAACCAATCTATCTTGTCTGGCAACGTTTCAAAGCCGCCGCCTTGGTATTCCCAAGTATAAGTTTGATGATCCTTGTTGTATCGAATATACTGCTGTCTTCCACCACCGCAATTATTGACGATTGCAAAATCGCAACTATGAATGATCCTTGAGTTCGGCCTATCTTTCTTTTTTATCGTGAGTACGCGAGTGGAGTCTTCACAATAATCATAGCCATACTGCCTTGCTACCTTATCCAAAGCCTTTCGGATGATTGTTCGGATTTCCTTTGGTTCATAGTTTTCGTCATCATCGTTGACTTCAATGTTGACATCGAAATCGAAACCGATGTTTGACTTCCTATCATAGGTAATCATGTTCCTACTCGAACTACCTATAAAGGTGAATTGAAAAGTGAAATCGTCTCTTACAGCATCCTGTACTTCGTGGATAATGTCTAACAACTCCGCTTTTACCGGGGCCACTTCTTTTTTAGATACATAGCAAAAATCGTGCATACTATCTACCTCCCAAATTTATTATCCCAAGCCGCCCATTCGGTATCTATCGCACCAAATCGGACTATTATATCCAATCAAACCCTGATTGTCAAGATTTTATGCCACTATTTTTTGTGTTTTTCTTGGTACGATTCTTTCAATCTGTCTATCGCCATCTCCACACTCATTGTGTGATATGGGAAATAGGTTATCCGCATCGTTTTTGCGGGCGCTTGCTTGTAAATCTCTTTACTGCTTTCACCCGTATAATAATGCCATCTGCGATAAACATACCCCGTCCAATACATCGTTTCTCGGTCGTATATCTCTCCGCCCGTTTTCAACTTGTCTTTGAGCTCGTCAAGAATACGCTCCATAATGTACTCTTTGCCTGCCCATTGCATATGGTTGAATTCCGAGTCAAGGTCGCTCGCTATGTCTGACAGCATAAAAGCCTTTATAAAGGTTTCACTATCCAAACCTTTTTCGATAGACATCTCGAACAATTGCCCTTGCATATCCGAAAGTGCCGATTGTAAACTGTCGCTCATATCACTCACCTCTCAAGATTTCGTCGAAGAATTTTCCTTCTCTACGATATTTCAGCAGTATCTCTTCCGTAAGGTCTATTCCCTCTTGTCTTCTGACAATACTCTTATCTCGGAGTATTGCCAATTCAAGGGATGTCAATTCTTTCTTGTCTACGATTTCGAGTTGGTCGCACGCTTTTGCTGTTTTACAAACATACTGACGACCAAGGTCTAATGCCGAAAGGCTATGAATTAGTGCCACATCGGTTATTTCCTTTTCGAAAAAACTCTTCATCACTCGATACATACGATCGTTGGCGATGTAGCCGAGTATCACATCGTATCCGTCAGCCAACCTTTCGTACTTCTTGTAGATCTCACTCCCTTTTACTTCGTCCATATACCCGCGATAATAAGCAATCAGCATTGCCCATTCGAGGTTCATTTCGACTTTCAAGACTTTTAGTCCTGTTAGGTCGAGTTTCATCGTGTAAAGGATCGGTTTGTCTTCATCGCATATTAAGGTTAAAGGCTGTGCAGGGTCAGTACCGAGATAGAACCCTTTTCCGAAGTCGCACGACTCACGGCTTATCGGTTTGATCTTGCCAGTGATGCCTTTCTTTGAGCCGTGATAAACAATTAACCTATTATCGTCCGCATCACGCTTTACCTGCTTTGCAATGTAGTCGAATAGGTCGATATTGTTCTTCTTACAAAACTCGAATAATTGCGTTTGCGCCATCTTATTCGGCTGCGTTTTCCCATTCTCCCACCGATTGATAGACAATGCCGTCGTTCCGAGAGCCTTTGCAAACTGCTCTTGGTTCATTCCTGCGCTTTGTCTTATGGCTTTTATAAGTTTATCCATAGCAATCACCTATCACTTGTTGTTTTCTATATTATATCAAATGATAGCCTAATTGTCAATAGTTTATTCCGCCATCGACTCGATTTGCGATATAATTTGCTTTGTTTTTCTCTTTTTTCGGCACTTCAATGAGAAATATTTTCTCACTTTCTTCTATTTGAATGAGAAAATGGCACTTTTTTCTGACTCCGAAGGTGTCATTTTTGCACTTTTTGCAGTCTCGCATAGTGCCAATTCTTATATCACGATAATTCCGCGTTCGTTATATACGCTATCGATCGAGCCTTCGTTTCGGATTGCTCGGTCAAGTGCCATAACGGTCGCAACCGCGCCGTCTATTCGTTCGGTAGACTTTTCTTTGTCCATCTTGATGTTTCCTGCCGGGTCGGTGCGGACATACACGTTATCCATCATCCATCGGAGCGGTACATTCCCGCCGTGCGCTATCTTCTGCTCCAACACGAGTTTCATCAATTCCTTTGTCGGCGGACTCATATCCTTAAAACCCTGACCGAACGGCACGACCGTGAACCCCATTCCTTCCAAGTTTTGCACCATCTGCACCGCTCCCCACCTGTCGAAAGCAATCTCTTTGATATGGTATTTTGTGCCGAGGTCTTCGATGAAGTTCTCAATGTATCCGTAGTGGATGACGTTGCCTTCCGTGGCGATTACCTGTCCACGACCGAGCCAAGTATCGTATGGAACGTGGTCGCGTCTTACTCGCAAATCTATCGTATCTTCTGGTATCCAAAAGTACGGAAGAATGCTGTATTTATCGTCATCGGCTGTCGGTGGAAACACCAACACAAATGCCGTTATGTCGGTGCTTGACGAAAGGTCAAGTCCGCCGTAGCACTCTCTGCCGAGAAGTTTCTCCGCATTTACCGCAAAATCACATTTATCCCAAGCGTCCATCGGCATCCACCGCACGTTCTGTTTTACCCATTGATTGAGTCGCAGTTGTCTGAACAAGTTCTCTTCGGCGGGATTCTCTTTTGCCGAGTTGAATGCCGTTTTCAGTTTGTCTATATCGACCGTAACACCAAGAGACGGGTTGGCTTTATACCACACCTTTTCATCTCCCCAATCGTCATCGTCTTCCGCTCCGTATATGACCGGATAGAACGATTTGTCGTGCTTTCGTCCTTCTATGATGTCTTTGGCTTTGGAATGGACTTCCCAACATATCGAGTTACGATCCGTCCCGGCTGTCGTTATCAAAAAGAAAAGCGGTTGCTTTCGTGCGTCACCGGAGCCGTGTAGCATTACGTCGTATAATGCTCGGTTCGGCTGTGCGTGTAGCTCATCGAATATGACGCCGTGAACGTTGAGTCCGTGTTTGGTATAGGACTCTGCCGAAAGAACCTGATAGAACGAGTTAAGTGGCAAATACACGAGCCGCTTTTGCGAAATTATCGGCTTGATTCTCTTTTTTAGTGCCGGGCATTGCTCTACCATCTGACAAGCGACATCGAAAACAATCGATGCCTGTTGTCTGTCGGCTGCACATCCATATACTTCAGCACCCCACTCGCCGTCACCCGCAAGGAGATAAAGTGCGACAGCGGCGGCGAGTTCGGACTTGCCCTGTTTTTTCGGTATTTCGACATAGGCTGTATTGTATTGTCGGTATCCGTTTGGCTTTACGGTCCCGAATACGTCCGATATAATCTTGGTTTGCCACGGCAACAAGTCAAAGTTCTTGCCGTGCCATTCCCCTTTGGTGTGCTTGAGCATATTGATAAATGTGATTGCCCTTTGTGCAAGGTCAGGGTTGAATAGTTCGCCGTTTGGTTTTGTAATTATCTTACTCTCTCCCATTCAACCTCCATAAACGACAAGAAGAGAGACATTGCTCTCTCCTTGTCTTATTTGTTATTAAACCGCCCCGTCAAGGTCGATAAGGTCTACCGTTTTGCGGATTTCGGCAAGCGCCGCCGTGTAACTTCCGCAGTTTTGCACCCTCTCCCACATATCGTTGTAGTCGCTGATTCGTCTCGCCTTGCGGAGTGCGTCCCTTGCTTTTCCGATAATGAAGTAAATGTTCCCTTCCGGACCTTGACTATGGATTTCAACCCTTGGTTTGTTCATAGTTGTCACCTCCTATCAAGTCAAACAAAATACCGTAAAGGCGATCGAAAGTCCAGTATATAATTTGTCAATTTCGAAACTTTTCCCGCATTTTGCGAATTCGCCTTGAAACCTGTGCTTGACTCATTCCCACAATTTCACCGATTTCTCTTTGTCTCTTTCCTTGACGTATCTCTCGAAGTATTCTTTGGTCTTTCGGGGTTTGTTTTTCCTCGAACTCTTTTAGCATAATTCGAGTGATGATTTCATCTTCGCTTTGGCTTTCGTCTTCTATGACGTCGGCAAGAGTAAGTACGCTGTCTTCGGCGTCCCTGCCTATTACCATGTTCAGCGATACTTCGTGCGGATAGTGTTTGCTCGTTTTTCGGATAAACATCAGCATTGCGTTCCGTATGCACATAGCCGCGTATGTACTGAATCGGACACCCCTGCTTTCGTCAAAGGTGTCCGCCGCCTTGCATAGTCCGAGCATTCCCTCGGAGATGATGTCTTCCTTGTAGTTTTCTTTTATGGGACCATCACCGATTTTTCCGTACATATGGTAGACGAGTCGCATATTGTCCGTTATGAGTTTATCCCTTGCTGACGGCATCGTTTAGTTCCTCCGCTTTATCTACGAGTTCCCAAGCAAGGAAGTCTTTTCCGAAATGTCCGCCAACTGCCGTCTGTGCATATACGGGTTTCTTAAGGTCGAGTTTTTCAATCGTTCCCGCCACCGAAAGGTCAAAGACCTTTTCGATTGCTTTCTTGATGAGAACTTCACTGACCGTTCCCGTGTAAAAGGTATTGACGTCAACGCTGGTCGGTTTAGGAACACCGATAGCATAAGAAAGCGCGACTTCGCACTTCTCTGCAAGGTTCGATGCAACGACGTTCTTTGCAATGTACCTTGCAAGATATGCGCCGCTTCTATCTACCTTGCTTGCGTCTTTACCGCTCATCGCTCCACCGCCGTTATGAGCGATTCCGCCATAGGTATCTACCATAAGTTTTCGCCCGGTCAGTCCTGTATCTGCAACGAACCCGCCGATTACGAATCGACCTGACGGATTGACAAGGATTTCGGTTTTGGAAATGTCGTACTCCGCAAAAACGGGAGCAATTACCTTTTCCTTAATCTCCGTTGTCAGTTCATCGAGCGGTTTGTCTTCTCGGTGCTGTGCCGACACAACGATGGACACGATTCGAGAGAACCTGTCCCCGTCATACTCTACCGACACTTGGCTCTTACCATCGGGCAAAAGTCCCGCTATAACACCGTTAATGCGACATTCGGTAAGTCTATCGGTCAATCGATGAGCGAGTTCCACCGGGAGCGGCATATAGTTTAAGGTTTCGCTTGACGCATAACCATAGACGATGCCTTGGTCTCCTGCCCCCTGTTCTTTCTTGCCGACCGCACCCGCAATGTCCGCGCTCTGCTTATGAATGCGAACTTCGTATTCGATGTCGTTTGCATCGTAGCCGACTTCGGCAATAACACACCTTGCAATGTATTCGTAGTCGACTTTCGCCTTGGTCGTAATCTCCCCGGCAATAAAGCATTTGTTATGGGCAAGCATTACTTCGCAAGCCACTCTGCTGTCTTCGTCTTGTTCCAGACACGCATCGAGAATGCTGTCCGCAATAAGGTCTGCAAGTTTGTCGGGGTGACCGCAAGTCACCGACTCTGCCGTATAGATATGTTTAATCATTTTCGTTCTCCTCTGATAAAAATAAAGCCTTGAAGATTGACTCCAAGACTTGAACCACTATTCCGTTGCCCGCTTGCCTGTATTGCTGCGTTCCGCTTATCTTTGCCGCAACGATTTTGTCTATCTGTTCGTCTTTCCACCCCATAAGGCGAAGACACTCTCTCGGTGTGAGCTTGCGGATTCTCACATTCTCGGTGATCACCGCGTTTCCGTCTCCACAAGTCAAGGTATGCGCTACTCCGTTACCCACTCGACCGCGCTTGGTCTTGCTACCGGGATATGTAATGTTGACATAATCGCCGGGGTTGGCTTCTTCGTAGCCTTTCTTGTTTGCCACATTCACCTTGACAGGAGTTTCGAGTTTTAACACAGCAGAACTTCCGGACGGAGAGCTGCATTGCCCTGTGAGCGTTGGGGCAACATCCTTTATCTCGGTCTTGTTATAAGCCACAAACATCTCCGGGACATACCCTTTTTCTTCGATAAATTCGTTATATCTTCGGCTTACATAGTCCTGTTTATCTTCTTCAATCACGAGATTGTCTTTTTGAACCGTGGTTAAAGCATTGCAAAGACCTTTTTCGTTGATTTCAAGTCTCTGTTCGGTCGGCACTCCCGCCGTTCTGTCGGACGGATCTTCGGGGTTTCTTCCACGCATTGCTCCAACAACGGGAAGAATTGCTGTCTTGAACCCTTCCGGGCGAGTAGTAAGAGTCGGACACACACCGCTCTTGTTCACTTTCTTATTGAAAGCGTCTATCGTATCACCCACTTTGCACTCGTTCTCTTTCAGAGTTTCGAATGCTTGCTTATAAAAGCGTTCTTTCGGCTCGGCGGTATCGATGATGATAGGAGTTTGACCGCCGCCTTTGCCCATCGCCTCGGTAAGCGTTGGACTAATACCGTCCGTTCTCGGTGTTTGGTGCTTTTGCAAGCCACCAAGCACGAAGTCTTCGGCTATTTTCAGTTCGGTATTGCCGCCCTGCTGACAATGCACGGTCGGAGCGATACCGTCAGGTTCATACACACGCTTGCTGATATCGTGCATCTTGTCCCACTTACCGCCTACCACTTCTCCGACCTGAACGCATTGCGGTCCGCGCCAATCTCTTGCAAGAAGTGTATTTGCGAGCCCGTCACCGGGACGAATACTGTCTCTTCGGCTGTTAAATGTCGAACGAAGTATGCTCCGTATTGTGCTTTCCTTGAGATAGAACCTTTCATCGACTGTTTCATCAATCATATCTCGCAAACGAATAGTCAATTCTTTGGGTTTTGGAAACACAAAAGGCTTGTGCTCACCCCTGATAGATATGCAGAAAACCCGTTCTCGGTTCTGCGGAATGCCGTAGTCCTTGGCATTCAATACTTTCCAATAGTTCGTGTAGCCGAGGTCACCAAGAAAGTCGAGCCATTTATCGAAGTCCGCCTTGAACTTCTTGCTGACAAGGTTCTTGACATTCTCAAGCAATAGGTATTTCGGGAGTGTTCCCTTTTCCGATGCAACACGCAATAACCGCTCGACTTCAAACAGCAATCCACTGCGAGTGCCTTCCTTAATGCCCGCGCCCTTGCCTGCGACAGATATGTCTTGGCACGGAAACGAATAAGTCCAAAGGTCAGCGTCTGGTAGTTCTTCTATCTTGCGGATATCTCCGAGATTGTTGGCTATGCCGTGCATTGCCTCGTAACTTTGAATTGCGTATTTATCTATCTCGCTTATCGCCACTACCCTATGTGCAATGCCGATATTCGTTAATGCTTGTGTTTGCGAACCGATACCTGCGAACAGTTCAATCAGTCGCAACGGATTTTCGGCTGTGTATTCCGTCATGCTTTACCCCCTAATAGTTTTTCCATAATGTCGTCGTTGGGGTTCGTTTCGTCCCACTTCGACAGTTTGCTTTCTCGTACCACGATGTAGATTTTGCTCCATACTTCGTTGGTTTGTTTGAGATACTGCTGCGCCATACCCACGAACGGGGACGGCATCGGCTTGCCGTTCTGGTCTTTTACGAGCAGTCCGTGCTTGGTGTTCATATCTTCGCATTCAAGCCATCTCGCTTTGCAAAATGCGTACTCTTCCAAGTTGTAAGGTAGTATCCCTTGCGTACACCCGATGCTTTTCAGCCATGCGTACACGGTCTTGTATATCTCTTTTGCTTTGGCTGATAAATAAGAAGGCGGTTCGCTCGGCAATTCCAATCCGTTGTCGGTTGTGAAGTTCACGACTTCTATCGGACGCTTGCCGGGATTGCCTTCCAGTATCTTTTGCGTGACCGCTTTCTTCGGTCTTCCCGCACCCGGTCTTGCTCCACCGCTTGCCATACTACCTCCCTTTTGAATTTTTGATTTTTGCTCTGCTTTTTTTGATTGTTTTGATTTCCCGCGAAATCAAAAAGGACGGTTGCCCGTCCTTCAATACTTCGTATTGATTTTGATTTCTTTGATTTTTCCGTTTGATTTTTGATTTCGCGTTTTTTCGCGTTGGACTGCGGCCCCGCTCTTAGGGTTGAAATCGTCAAGTTTTCGATATCCCCCTCCCCAGCGGTCAGTCGTACTCTCTCGGCTTCGGTTTCCACCTTGAGCCTTCCTGTGCGCTCTTGCGTGAGTGACACGACCAACACAGGCTTTGCAAGTTGCTCGGAGCGAACCGCTCGCCGCCTTGCTTGATGGGAACGATATGGTCTACCATTGTCGCTCTCGTTCTTTTACCCACTTTCAGACACTCTTCACAAAACGGGTGCTGATTGAGTTGCTGCTTTCTCGCGTGCAACCATTCGGGTGCCTTGTAAAAGTTCTTCGTGAAGTTATCTCGTCCGTACTCGTTGTATTGCTTGTCTACGAGCCGCTTGTGTTCTTCACAGTATTGCCCGTCCACGAGCTTTGGACAGCCGGGATAACTACACGGTCGTTTTGGTTTTCTTGGCATATTTATCTCCTGCCTACACTCTTATTATATCTGCCGTTTGTCGCATTTTGGCGGTTTTTGGCTCGGTCGTGTCGCTTTTTATAACTCGGCTAAACAATCGCTTATAATGGCTATCGCTTTATCCCTTCTTCTGGCGATTGCATCGCGTCCCAAGAAGAACCGCTTGCTCATCTCTCGCAAGGACATCTTTTGCAGATAATACTTGCGGATGATCTCGTCCAGTCCGTTCGGAAGTCCTGCAATGCAGTCTTCAATCGCCGTGATACATACGAGTGTCCTATCTTCGGTCAAGCCTTGTTTTTTCTTGTATTCCGCTATGGCTTTCTTGGCCGTATAGTTCTCCAAGTATTCCTTGATTTCAGTCGTTGTCATTGCAGTAGTCCTCCATTTCCTTTCGTCTTTTTTCTTCTCTTACCCGCTCGTCCCAAACCCAATCGCCATTTTCTTTGGGGTCGATCTTGCTTTTCAGCCAACTTCGTATCTGTCCGCAGTCTTCCAAGTTTTCGTTCCAATCGTCTTCGAAACAGACCCCGCACAAATCCCACATTTGCATCGTTCCGAATTTTTGCCCCTTATAAAAAAACAGCAAAAGCATTTTATCGGCGGTTTCGTCATAGTACTTCCACTTGTAGTAATATCCCCAAAGTGTGCGACCGCCGTCATATCTGGATTCTATGTAATTTTCGCAAGCCTCTTTTATGTCGGCTTTCGGCATAGGCAGTCCGAGTATTTCCTCGTAATCGAATTCCGCCTCTTCCGTTATCACCACTTTGTTGATGTCTGCCATACTACTCCTTTTCAAACGCTTGAATTATCGCTTTTACCTCGCCTACGCTTTTTACAACTACCGCATATCCGCCCGCTTTCAATATTTGCCGAATCGTTTGCTGTTGCAGTGCCGTTGCCGTGTTTTTACCTACCTTGCATTCCAGACCTATAAATCTGCCCTTATAACAGACTATCAAATCCGGAATGCCCGCCGTTCCGTACATCCCGCCGTGTTCCTTCCAAAAGAACAAGTTTGGAACTGTTTTCAAATAATTGCTTATCGCTTTTATCAGGTCGCATTCCTTCACTTTTTTCGCTCCTATATAAAACTACCTGTCACAACCGTCACACCTGTCACTAAATGACACTTTACCAGTGTGACAGTAACCCCTCTATTAGAAATCTCGTTTTTGTGACGGATGTGACGGTTGTGACGGAGTGACAGTAGTGACGGATAGTGTTGTGTGAGAACTGTTTTCCTGTCACTTGCCGTCACTTTGCCGTCATTACCCGTCATTCTTATCAGGTCGAAATCGACCAGTTTAGCCGTATTAGTCTTCCGATTCATCGAATATCGCCCGTTGATATGTCGGTTTATAAGCCTGCCTTTTACCGAAATAATGTACTCTGCTCGAACCGCTCCGTTTCATCGAGTGTTCGATGCCGTCATAGTAGAGCTGCGTTTCAATGCTCGTTATCTCTTTGCCGAGTGCCGCCGTTGAGTAAATGCACGGACTTCCCGTCACATCGTACACAGCCTTGATTAAGTCGGTTGCAGTGCCTTTCCAACCCATCGGGTATTTTTTTAAGAGGTCTTTGACCGTTTTCACGATAGGATTGTTCTCGTACTCGCGCTTTTTGCGTTTCCTCTCTTCTTCCTCCGCAGTTCCGACCATATCCCATCGATACTTTGTTTCATCGAAATGCACCACGACGTCTTGCTGCCGAATATCTCGTCCCGTCATAAACAGCACGGCATTTTCGTCTTGCCGCTTTTTCTTGTAGATGATGAATATCGTGTCGCATACACCCATGATGCCGTTCGAACCCGAAATCATATTGAATACGTCATTTTCGTCCGCCATCTTTCGCAAATGGTGAATGAGAAAAATGCAGATCCGTTTGTTGTCGGCATACTCTTTCAATGCTCCGAGTTCTCGGTAGTCCGTTGCGTAGGCGATTTCGTCTTTCTTTGCCGAACCTCTTACCTTTTGCAAGGTGTCGATGATAATCAGTTTTATGTCCGGGTGTTCTTCGAACTCTTCGTCCAACTGCTTGATAAGACCGCCGTCCAAACCATTCGCCTTGATGGACAAGTAGAAATTGCTCGGTGCTTTCCCGCCGTCAAGCACTTTGTTGAGTCGGTCTTTCAGACGGAAAATACCGTCTTCGAGAGCGAGATACAGACACCCTGCCTGATTGCTTGCATAGTCCAAGAACTCTTTTCCACGGCTTATCGCCAAGCACATCTGCATGGCCATCCAAGACTTTCCGACCTTGGACGAAGCACACAATATCGCCAAGCCTTGCGGCAACACATCCGGGATTAACCATTCTGGCGGATCAATTTTCGCCGTTTGCAAGTCGCTTGCCGCTATGCTCGCCACGCCGCGTTTATAGACTTTCCGAACTTCTCTCTTTGCCGCCGCCACCGCTGCTTTGAGTTCTTCGGGGTTCGACATCAATAGTTCGTTAGGGTCTTTCTTGCTCCCAGCAACGTTGAATACTATGTATGGAATCTTCGCCGCTTGAAGTTCTTTTTCAAGTGATGCGGATGCCTTTTGCCCCGGTTCGTCATTATCCAAGCACAACACAAGCGGAGCGTTTGGCTTTTTCGCCTTTGCTTCCTTGACGAGCTTGTTTGCCCCGCCGACACCGCAGAGCGACACCGAGACGCCGCCGCATTGCATGATAGACAAGGCGCAGAGCGGACTCTCCACGATAAAGACAGGTTCTTTGCTCGTCCCCCACAATGCTTTGCGATTAAACAGCGGCTCCGCACCCGCCTCTTCGTTTGTCGGTTTATAGAACTTTTTGTCGGATATGCTCCGCGTTTGGTAGTATCGTAGTTCCGATGAGTACGGCAACACGATTGCGTTTCGCTTTACGTCATAGCCAAGGCAATATTTCTTCACCGTTTCTTTGGTCAGACCGCGCTTTTGAAAATAGTCGGTCTTGTCCGCGTCTCTGACGCACGCTTTCAGGTAGTCCTTGATGCTCGTCCGCTTGGAGCAATCGTCCACATCGATATGGAACATCTCGGCAAGAAGTTTCGCCGCCTCTAACGGCTCTACTTCTTTTATCTTTGACGCGAACGTTATGACATCACCCGTTTCTCCGCAGCCAAAGCAAGTGAAGATATTGTTCTTGCGGTCAATCGAAAACGACGGAGTTTTTTCCCTATGAAACGGACACAGGCCTTTATCTCTGCTATTCAATTTGATGCCGAACGCTTCGACAGCATCGGCTATTTTAACTTGGTCTTTGACCTTCTCGAAAATGTCCGTCATCGTTCCTCCGTTTTGGGTTTCCGGGCGGCGGACTCTTACCGCCACCCGTTGCCCGTTTGTTTTTATTCTTCGTCAAGCGCCGTAACTTTGGTTGCCATTGCCTTGACCTGTTCTGCCAAAGGAAGTACATTTTTGAGTTCTTCCTCGGTCAAGTTTCGGTCGACTGCAAACACCGCCTGCGAGTAGTTGATACCGCCGCTGTTCTGTGCCTTTTTCAGCGTGAACTTGGTGACCACACTCACGGTTTTCTTTCCTTTGGAAAGAAGTCGCATTACGTACTTACTGAATTCGGCAAGACTGCCCGTCGGGAGCGAGAGAATAATCGGCAGAGCCTCGCCTTCACGAAGAAGGTAGATTCTTCTCTTCTGCTTGCACGCTTTTGCCCCGTTCTTGCCACTGCCGAATTTATTGAACTCACAGTCGGCGCACTGCCTGATTTCCCCGCTTTCCGCTTCGATACCAACGCGTCCGTCCATTGATCCACAGTCAGGCGGATTGTTCCCGCCCGTGTACTCTTCCTTGTAGTAGCACGAGATGGGATGGTGATAGAGAATCACCGCTTTGAACTCTTTCGCCGAGTCGGGACTTTCGGGATCATCGCCCGGTACTTCGTAGGCAAGACCACCGCCTGCCGGGATTTTGATTCTCTCGAACGAGGGAGTCAGTCCGTCAAGCTCTTCTGCGAAGATCTCGCCAAGGTCTGCGCTCGCTCCGTAAGTAAGTGCCGTGTCTTCTTTCTTTACGATTTCGTTTGCCATTGTTGTTTCGTCTCCTTAAATTAATATTTTTTCGATTTGGCAACGCGGATACTGTTCTTCTCCGCGATTTTTATGAGCCCGTCCAACCATTCCGGGAGTACGCCCTCATTCGCCGCAATAAGTTCCTTGACCGTCGCCGAAAGGGTTTGGCTGTTGATAGTGAACAAATCTTCGAAGCCGTTTTTCTTCATGACTTCCCATAGTTCGCCTTTCCTTTCGGGTTCTGGTGCCGGGTACTCTTGCGTGACGAGCGAGAACGTCGTTCCGTTACGATTGAACGAAGTCAACTCTTCCGTGGTCATCAAGTCGATCATTTCGGTTGTTACACCGTCAATCTCTTCGTTGATGCCTTTGACCTCACGTTCAAGGTCGCTCTTTTGCATCCGCAGTTCCTTGAGTCTGTCGGACAGTTCCAATAGTTTCGTATTCATCTGATACCTCCTGTTTTGTTTGATTGCTTTTTCAAGCGGAATACCTTTCTTCAATCGAGACGCGACCGTGCTACGAGATACCCCGTATATCCTGCAAATTTCCGCAAGCGTGAACACTTTCCCGTACATCACATATCGTTTCGTTCGGCTCGTATTGCTGTTCTGCCTGTGTTTAGGTATCCATTTGCAGTTTTTCGGGCAATAATCTCCGCCGTTGTCGATACGCTCTATCGTCAGACCATCTTTGTATCCGTGCGACATTGCCCAGTAGAAGAACGTCTCAAAGTCTTCCCACTCGGCACACACGCACACGCCCTTTGCGCCGTAATACTTGAAGTCTTTGCTCTTCGGATTAGCGCATCGCTGTTTCATATTCGCCCATATTCGATGCAGTCGCAATTCTCCGTTCGGCATCGCTTTTTGCATCTTGCGGTAACATCCGCACGACATCGTGTGTCCGTTGACAAGGTCCGTTCCCCGTACTATCGCCGTTCCGCCACACTCGCACTTGCACGCCCACATCAAAGCCGTGTTCTTCCCGTGCGGTGGCAATGGTTCTATTGCTGTAAGCCTTCCGAACTGTCTTCCCGTCAAATCCTTAAACTTTCCCATGCAGTAACGTCCTCCAGTTATCTACCATCAGTTTTGCAATATCGCCTTTGTGCTTTAATGCGTTCATTATCTTTTCGTCTACCGTGTTCTTCGCCACGAGATGAATGTATAGACACTTCTCTTTCTGTCCGATTCGGTGAATTCTTGCTCGGCTCTGCACATAGTTCGCATAGGAGAAGTCCAACGAATAGAACACCGCCACGCTTGCCGCCGTCAGCGTCAGTCCCATTCCTGTGGTTTGCAGTTGTCCCACGAACACTTTTACATCCGGGTTCTCTTGGAAGTCTTTCACTTGCTCCGCTCTATCCTTCGTTGCGCCGTAAATCAACCTATAGCCCAACTTTTTCTTTTCAAGCATTGCTTTTATGGCTTCGATTTCCGGGACGAACCGTGCGAACACGACTACCTTTTTGTCTTCTTCCACGCAACTATCGATGATATCTTCGAGAGCCTCTATCTTTGCCGTACTTACTGTCTGCGGCTTGGCGGTTGCATCGTCACGGATAAACCCGCCCGTGCATTGTGACAGTCTTAAAAGCTGCGTCAGAATGTTCCTTGCCGTCACTTCCATATCGGCGGAGAGTTGAGCGTAGCAGTCCTCTTCTATCATCCGATACACAGCCTCGGCTTTCGGTTCGAGTTTTATCGTTCGCACTTCGTCTATGAACGGCGGTAAGTCGACCGCGTCCTGTATCTTGATTCGGAACGCTATCTTATGCACCTTTTCAACGAGTTCCGGGAGATGGTTGTACCCTACGATTTGGTGGTTCTGATAACCGCCCATCACGGCATAGCGGTTGCGAAACAAGTAGTAGGATGGTCCGAGTATCTCTTCGTCCAAGAACTTATACTGCGAGAAGAAGTCCAGCGGATTGTTCGTGACGGGAGTTCCCGTGAGTATGACGTTGAACTTGGTCTTTTTGCCGAGTTTATGTAGTGCCTTGGACTGCGCCGTGGTCGGGTTCTTAATCTTGGACGATTCATCGCACACAATCATGTCTGGATTCCACTTTCCTATCTCTGTTTCGAGCCGCCAAGCCGATTCGTAGTTCACGACTATGACCTGCAATGCCGAGCCGTTCATATACCCGAACGCTGCCTTTTTCTTGGCTATCGAGCCGTCCAAAATCGTTAGCGCATACCGATAATCCGCAAACTTTTGGAACTCTTCTTCCCACACACCGACTATGGATTTCGGTGACACAACAAGCACTTTACCGATACGCTTTTGACCGTTTAACGCACCTATTAGCGCAATAGTCGTGATTGTCTTGCCTGTTCCCATATCCATTAGGAACGCTACCGCTTTGCCAGTATCGAACTGTTTTAGCGCGAAGTTGTATGCCTTTACTTGGTGGCTATAAAGGATGCCCTTTATCGGCGGTTTGATGGTCGGTTCGGTATTTCCTTTGGTGTCCGCGCTATCTGCCGTCAAAGCCTGTAATTCTTCGTCAAGCGTTGCTCCGAGCAGTCCGAGCGTTGCCACATTTTCTTTCGTGAGAGGGACTACCCAACACTTATCGTCCGCATCATAGAACCTGTCCTGCATATCCTTGATACTCCCGCGATATGCGAATGAATCGTAGATGCGTATGGTTTCGTTAGATCGGACAGCGTACATTCATTCCCTCCCAGTCGATAACCTTGACCATCTTCTCCGCGCCGAATGCGTTTATCATTCGTTCACTTTGCTCGTAATTGAACGGAAGACCACCGAGCAATATTGCCGTTAGTTCCGCTTTGCTGATTTCGAACTCGATGCAGAACAGCGACAGACTTCCGCATTCGTCCTTTACCATTCGGATGAATTTCTTTGTATTTACTTTCACTTATTACCTCTCTTTGGCTCTTTGAATGTCTTGAGAATGCCTTTCATCATTTCCAAGTCTTCTCCCGTGAGCCCTTCTGCGATTCTTTCAAGAAACTCGGATTGTTTTTGGGAGAAATACTTTTTCCCCAGTCGGTATCCATCAGCTATGTACACGCCACCACCATGTCCTTGCACCGTGTAGACCGGGTAAGATAAGGAAAGCGTCAGAATGTCTTGGCGAATCGTCCATTCCGTCACGCCAAACTCGAACGCCAAGTTTGCCACTTGTTCGCGTCTTCTCTCGCATAAGGCTTCTAATATCTCCATGCGTCGTTCATTCGCTTTCACTTATCTCACCTCCCTTGCTCTTGATGGCTGTATTCTAAAGGTCAAACCGTTGGGGTTTTCTACGGTTTGAAAATAAAATTTCAATTCTTTTGAATTTGTTTTGGGAAAAATAAAAAGGCCACCGACTAACTACTCTCCTATTCGGATTTCGTTAATCGGTGGCCTCTCAATACTGGTTTAACCTACCGCTTTAATGCAATTTGGTTGTCTTGGTTTTACATTGTCCCTATTTCAGACCGACCAAGTTCCTTTCGCAAGTTTATTTAGTTAGAGCGTAACAGTTCTTGCCCTTGTGGCGCGAACACATCTACTTGGACGTGACGCCTGCTGATTGGCTTTGATACAGTTACCGTGCCGCAGTGCGGACACTTTATTCGTATAAGACCGTCTTCGCCTTGAAAGCCTACTATAATGTTTCGGCAGTTCAGACACACCCATTTTATAGGGACATCGCCATCTTTAAAGTGCATAGTTGTTATATTGCCTCCTCTCTCCCTTTGATACTTCGGTTCTGGATTTTTTCTACTGCTATTGTGCGGTCGGGACTTCCTACACAGAAGTAGAAAAGCCGCTGTATCCTTCGTATACACACTCATCGGAACGGGGCTGTGTCCGTTGAGCTTAACGATTATTTAAGGCTGCGACAAGCGTTCGGCTATCATAGATAGGTATCCGTTTCGGCTTTTTGAATTGCGGAATCTCAATTTCATTTCCGCATTTGTCGCAGATAAATCTCCCCTCAGTTTCTTCAAGGTACATGTCCTTGTTAAGTTTGCCGCATATCGGGCATTTTGCATCATACGTCATGGCATTTCCACTCTCGTTGTTTCTTCGATTATTTCATCGCCGTCTTTGTATCTCACGATCTCGTCAAAGTCTCCGTTTTTATCAAACGTCCATATCATGTGCGCTTTGCACTTCGGACAATCAAGGCTGACAGGGACATCGACTTCGTACTCGATGTCAAGCCTTTGGCCGCATCGACCGCAATGTTTTTGGGTTCTCATGTTATCCTCCTCAGTTAACTTTCTAAATTTTTGATTACTTTGATGGCTACGCCTTGTATCTTGCACTCTTCTACTTCGATGTCTTTCATTCGTTTGTTCTCCGGGTGCAAAATAATCCTGCGGTTCGCTAAATCCGGGCGATAGCGCTTGAGCGTTACTTCATTGTCTACGAGTGCGACTACGATGTCGTTATAGTTCGCCGTTTCCTGTTGTCTGACAAGCACAAGGTCTCCGTCATGAATTCCTGCGTCTATCATCGAGTTTCCGCACGCTGTCAGTAGGAAACACTTCTTCGCATTTCCGACAAACGATGCCGGGAGTCTGACATATCCGTCTATGCACTCATACTCTTCCGATAACGGTCCGCAAGGCACGTATCCGAGTCTCGGCACGGCAACAACGTTCGTTTCGGTCGCTCGCGTCACTTCGGTTTCGTATCCACCTTCCCCTATCTCCAAGAGTCCTTGCTCTTTTAGATAGTCGATGTATATCATTACGTTGCTCTTGCTGCAGCCAACGTTCTCCGCTATACACCTGATGGACGGGCTTGTCCCGTATTGACCGTAATACTCTTCAATAAAGTGTTTAATTTTGTTCGTCAAGTCTGGTTTCTTCGTTTGCATTCGTGATGGCCCTCACTTTTCAATAACGGACACTCCGTCCGTTTTTGATACCTCTATTATACCCATTTTCACTTTCACTGTCAAGAACCTGAAAGGTATAAAAATAGGGGTGTGCAAGAACATGCACACCCCACTAAAATATATGTCATGATTTACTTAATCTATGATATTTTCGGTAGCAAATAGCGGACTATTGAAGAACTCCACTATTTCAATGCCTAACCCTTGGCATAACTCAAAAAGAACGCGGACATTGACCGCCACATTGCGTTTGTGTTTGATATCCCCTATCGTTGTTTGATTCACGCCCGTAAGCATTGAAAGGCGGTATGCGGTCAAATGCTTTTCTTCCATCAGTTCCGTCAATCTCGCTGACAGTGCTTCTGCTATTGTCATGACTGCTCCTCCTTTTACTAAACTTTGGCTATGCATTTAGTATAAACTTTTTCTTTTTGAAAATACTGTGCGTAAATTTAGTATTGCTTGATTTTCGCCCAGTATTTTGGTATAATCGTTTATGAGAGGAGCGAATTATGAAGACTGTGTGCGTTACCGGGCATCGGCCCGCAAAGTTGCCTTGGGGTTATAAAAAAGAAGGACCCGATTACGATGAGTATATCGAGTCCCTTGCTTGCACTATTGCTGATTATCTTGAAAATGGCTATGACCATTTTATTACTGGTATGGCTCTCGGCGTCGATATGGACTTTGCCGAAACTGTCATTCAATTTAGGGAGCATTACGACCTTGACGTTAAGTTGGAATGCGCTATCCCCTGTCCGAATCAAACTCTGAAATGGTCTCCCACAGAAACCGCCCGCTATAAAGAAATACTCGAAAAAGCCGACAAGGTTACGTTGGTCAATGACCACTACTTCCGTGCCTGTATGCTCGTACGGAACGATTATATGGTAGACCACTCCGACTTGGTGCTTGCCATTTGGAATGGTGAGCAATCTGGCGTGACTTGGCACACAATTGAGTATGCCAAAGCCAAAGGCAAGCAAGTCGACATCATCAAGGTTGACCGAAAATAAAGAAAGAACGCGCTATCTGGTATTTCCCCAAACAGCGCGTTTTTGTTATTGATTTAATGAGGATAAAATGATTTTTGTTAGTTTATGATATCTTTGGTACAGCGTTTCTTCCTTGCTTGTTTCCCCACCGAGATCAAGTATTGCTTGCCCAATGATTGACTTCTTAGATGGTTTGCTGTTGTTAGGGACCTCTTCCCCTGTGGCAACGTCAATTATGCTTAATGTTCCATCGATAGCGGTAGTTCCATGATATCTTTTTCCTGTTAAACTTGAAGCAAAATCAATATCCTTGAAATGATGTCGGTTGGCACTTGCAATTTTTACACGCTCTGCTAATTGTTCGTCTGCAACTTCTTCTTTTGTTTGAACGTATTTTCTTAAATTACACTCAAGACCATTGATTTTTGCAACCATTTCCAAGATACCATAAGCATCCTCTGGTGTCATATTATAAAATTCACGAATTCTTATCTTTCCCTCTATCTCATCCTTACTTCTCAAAGACGGATTTAGTTGGTCAATCAAGGTATGTACAGGGATATCCTTTAACCTATCTGTTACTTCGTATGTTGCATAAACCCTAAAACCAAATGGGGTGCATTCAGTTCGATTCAATTGAGCAACTCTTTGTTGAACATCATCTGCATAACCAATCTTAACCCACTCGCTAAACGATGGGTTTGTAAGTATGTATATATATCCTTTCTTTCCCTCGCCCATAGACATTGCCTCCATCAGCTAATTATTTGCGTATTTTCTAAAGTTTTCCGCTTGTTCCAAAACTTCCTTGTAAACCTCGTCTTGTGTTACTGGCGGATAATTATATTCGGCAAGTTTTAAGATAATATTTACTTTTAACTCTGCTTTTATATCGTCTCTCGCTGACCAAGCGGCATACTTCGCCTTGTCATCAACGATTTCCTTTATGTCTTTTGCGAGATTAAGCAAATGGTCCGTTCCGTATTTTTCGACATACTCATCGTAGAAGTTGTATTTTTTTGCCAGAGCCTCCAAAATGTCGAAGAATGCTTTTTCTTCGAAACTTATATTAAGTTCTTCGAATGACCGCTTATCTTTACCGAGTTCCTCCAATAGTTTTGTCAGTTGCTCTGCAACATCGTCAAGGACTTCATTGGCAAATGCCTTGTCCTTTCTTCGAGCATTATACAATTCTACAACGGCATTCATTCTTTCCGTAAAATCAATTCCCTTCATTTTATTGATTTTTCGGTATTCATCAATCGCATTTTTCAGCAACCGCTGTAGTATTTTTATTTTGGTGTTAACCATCGGAATTCGATTGATTCTTTCAAGGTACTCATCACTGAAAATATCTTGTTCGAACTGCTCCGTTTCTTTTTCAAGCGTAAACACTTCGGTTACACCCTCTGCCTGAATCGCCTCCTCTACCATTTTTGCGACTCTCTTATTCATTTGGGTAGCGTCCGGGGCGTCCCCTTTTGTCAATTTACGCAAAACCGAACGAATTGCAAGATAAAAATGGACCTTGTCTCTTTCTTTATCTGTCAATTCATCTCCACCACTGCAAAGGTTGTAGGCATCTTTCATTCTCTTGACGCAGTTCATAAACCGTTCTTCCATTTCGTGCGTCACTTGAACATACTCAACCGCGTGGTTAAGGCACTCCAACTGGGCAAGCGGTGTTCCGTTAAAGAAATCGGACGAATCAAATTGATTGAATATTGCGTCTAACACTTCAAGCGTGTCTCTTACAATTACTACCGATTTTGAGATTTCTTCGAGATTGTCTTCCTTATAATCCGTGTACTTTTTCAGGGCAAAGTTCATACTGTTTTTAATGCCGATATAGTCGACAATGAGTCCTTTTTCCTTACCTTTACAAACACGGTTTACTCTTGAAATGGTTTGGATCAACGTGTGTTGCTGTACGGGTTTGTCTAAATACATAGTATCCAGTTCTGGCACGTCAAACCCTGTTAGCCACATATCCACGACTATTGCGATTTTAAAGTTAGATTTTACCTTTTTGAACTGTCTATCGAGCTCTCTCTTATAATCGTCCCCGCCCAAAAGATTCCAAAGTTCTTTAGGATCATCCTTCGACCGAGTCATAACAAGATTCATTTTTGCGATAGGTTTAATCTCCTTGCGTTCCTTTTCCGTAAGGACAACTCCCTCGTCCGCCTCTCGTATTTCAGTCCACTCTGGGCGTATCTCACGGATGAGCTTGTACAGTTGATATGCTATTTGGCGATTCGCGCATACAAACATTGCTTTCCCGCAAACAGTTGCGCCCTCTGCCACCCTCTTTTCATAATGCGCGACAAAATCATCTGCCATCGCTTTTAATCTTTTGGGGTCTCCGAGAATAATATCTAATTTCGCAATCGCTTTTTTGCTCTCTTCGATTTGATGTTCGTTTGCGCCCTCGTCTTCGCATTTTTTGTAATATGCCTCTATTTCCTCAAGTTTACTCTTTTCAAGAGTAACTTTCGACGCTCTCCCTTCATAGACCAAGTTAACCGTTATGCCGTCTCGTACCGATTCGGTCATAGTATACTTCTCCACAACCGCGCCGAACACATCTATCGTTGCATCAATGGGCGTACCAGTAAAGCCAACATATGTAGCGTTCGGAAGAGAGTCGTGTAAGTATTTGGCAAAGCCATAATGACGCTCCACTCCATTGTCAGTTACTCGAACTTGTTGCTCTAAATTCACCTGCGAACGATGTGCCTCATCGGAAATACAAATAATATTTGTTCTGTCGGATAGCAGCAAAGTATCTTCTGTGAATTTTTGAATGGTTGTCAAATACACACCGCCACTCGCTCTTCCCTGCAATTTTGTACGCAACATGTCACGAGACTCGATACTTTCGACGGTGTTGTCTCCGATAAACTGCTTTGCATTACAAAACATTGTCGACAATTGCGTATCCAAGTCCGTTCTATCAGTGATTAAAATTATTGTCGGACTTTTGAAATACTCGCTTCGCATAAGCATACGAGTAAGAAACAACATCGTATAACTTTTTCCGCAGCCTGTTGCACCGAAATATGTGCCGCCTTTACCATCCCCTTCGGGTTTTTGGTGAACTTTAATATTTTCAAGTAATTTTGTAGCTGCAAAGAATTGGGGGTAACGACAAACGATCTTCATTTCCTTGCTCGACTGATCCGGGAAGAAAATAAAGTCTTTTATGACAGCAAGCAATCTTTCTTTGCGGAACAACCCCTTGACTAAAGAGTATAAGGAATTTATTCCATCCACTTCGCTTTCGCTGTCATCTATCTTTCGCCAAGCATAAAAATAATCGTAATCTGTAAAGATCGACCCATATTTATTGTTTGCGCCGTCGCTTATAACGACAAATGCGTTATACTTAAATAGGTCCGGTATATCCCTTGTATATCGTACTGTTAGTTGCTCGTATGCGTTATAAATCGTGGCATTTTCTCTGGTCGCACTCTTAAATTCAACAACAACCAGTGGCAATCCGTTTATATACACGATAGCATCAGGAATGCGAAGCTCACTTTTTCCTTGTATCTCTACCTGATTAACCACCTTGAAAATGTTATTGCCGGGATTATCAAAATCTATTAGTCTTACAAAAAGGTCTTTCTTTGTTTTATCCTCTCTTCTAAAAACAAACCCACTAATAATCCTTGTCAGCATTTCTTTGTTAGCATCATAAAGAGGATCCGAGGATGCTCGAACAAGACTGAATATAATAGTATCAATTTCTGTGGCTGTAATCCCATCGGACGCATATTTCGTCATCAAATACATTCGCAGGTCATCCCGCATTAAAACATCCGACGTTTCTCTCAAGATGGAATCGCCCGAAATATACTCATATCCTTCGTTTTGGAATAACTCCATTACCGACAATTCTAATTGAGCCTCATTCATTGCTGTTCTCCTTTCCTAATTGAGTACTATGGTTGCGACAGTATTCTCTGACATAGTTGAGCCAACTCTCATACCAATACCAAGTTTTCCCTGCGACATAACTCCCATATTGAGGGGTTTTCATTGAGTGACCGCTGTTTTTCCACAAATCAGTATGGATTGTGACGGAAAAATTGACATAGCCCTCTTCCTTCATTTTGTTCACTATTTGCATAGGCAAATACTTCTGTTTCTCGCTTTCTTTTATCATCACGAGATTTTTTACTTGTTCTTCTTGCTCATCGGTCAGTTTTGCAAATTCTATAACCGAGTCGGCTTGTCCCTTTTTATTTACACTAATCGGGATATACATAATTTTATATGAGTATTCTTTATTTGTCAAAATGCCGGAATCCAAATTTTGCTCAAAATCGGATATGTAATTATATACATTAGGAGCCAACCCCTTCATCTTAGACAATTCCCGTTGTTTTATTGGATCTACTCCTGTGAATTGTATTGTCATAATCAATTCGGTATCAAGTGCTTTTTTGCTCCCGAACCACTCCGTAATGCAATGGTTATAATTAATCGCACACGCTTGCAGTTTTGCGCTGACAACCTTATCTAAATCGCCTGTCATTTGGTGTTCCACTTCGTTTCGCAACCCAATAATAAACTCTAAATTTTTCTTAATCGGATCATTTATTGGCGATTCCTTCGCCTTAATACATTTGCTCAGTTCCCACTCTTTTATAGCACCAAATTCTGTCTTATCAAATACTTTTCTTTTCCCCGACAATTTATAGTATCTATAGTCAACACCTATTTGCTCATAATATGCATGAAATAAATATGTCCATGCTATTACGGACAACACCAAGAAAGCCTCTGACTTAAACTTAATCAAAGGATTATTGAAAATTTGTACAGCCGCCAACATAGACTCTCTCGATTTTTTGATGAGAGCCTCTTTTTTTGACTTAAATTTCCTTTCTCTCGGCATGTTAACCTCCTATAAATGATAATTTAG
>ULSH01001820.1_pt1 | contig 98487 bp, 89 predicted proteins | sample 1956151 | NCBI WGS metagenome assembly ULSH01 (sample SAMEA4835702, study PRJEB28245) | human gut metagenome | biome: gut microbiome; material: fecal sample | place: Denmark | collected 2008 | reverse complement strand
GCGGTAAATGACAAACCACCGGCTACGCCGGTGGTTTTGATTCTTTTTATGCGGACATAAAAGGTCGGCGTTTTTTGGGCATAACGTGGGCATAACCGTACCTTAAAAATTGACAAAATCATTATAAAAATTGTTATTTGAATTAGTAATTATGAATAATGTAATGATGTATAATTTTTAAAATTGATTATAATAACTATATTTTTAATTAAATATTATCGTGATATAAGGAGAAAAGAGAATGATTTTATTTAATATTAAACATTTTGAATTATATAATTATATAATTCATGATTTTTTAGAAATAGAGATATTTGGGATTGAAGATGAAGAAGTTATTTCTGATATGGCTGAATGTATATATCCTAAATATTTATATAGAGAACAATATAATAAATGTATTAAAATTTTAAAAGAATTGTACCAATGGACTAATGATAAATTTTATCATGAAATGACAGCGTTTCATGAGATTGCTTTAAATGGATTTCTTGAATATATGTCAGATATTCAAAGTAATTGTCCTAAATTTAAAAAATTGTATTTCAATAAAAAATTAAGGAAAATGATTAAAAAAGCTGCAATAGATGATATGAATGAAATTGATGATGATTTTAATTTAAAAGATTTAGAAGATATGTATTATGATATTAATAGTTATGATGATAATTTGTTTATTGATATGGATTTTTTGTTTTTAGATTTAATATATAATAATCATAAAATGGGCAGTACTCTTATTGAAGATAAATTAGGTATAAACTTAGATTATTATTTTGAAATATTACCTTTAGATATACAAAAACAATATAAGACAAAACACATTACGCTGAGTGGTGAAATTTCGTCATTATTAGATTATATAGAAAACAGGATTCATAACGGTAATTTGAATCAATTATTTTGGGTAGATAATCGGCCGGTGAACGAAGAAAGAATTCATTTGATTTTAGAAAATATAATGGATGCTTATTTTCATAATAAATATATTGAAATAACGCGGGAAGCTTTAGTTGGAAATGGTAAAGTTTATTTTTCATTATAAAAAAATGATAATGAAAAATAAAAAATTTTGATAGAAGTAAAACGAGCAAATAGTTCGTATTTGAAAAAAGGTTATGAAACCCAGTTAACAAAATATATGTACGCTTCAAATTGTAAAAATGCATTTTATTTAATTGCATGTTTTACAGATAGTGAATATAATACAACTTATAAATTTATCCGCGAAAATGTTTATAGTGATGAAATTCAAATGTATATAAATATTGCTGTTTTGGATTTACGAAAAAGAAAAGTTCCATCAAAATTCTAAAGAAACTAATAATTATAGATTTGGGTGAAAACTTTAATTATGGGGAAACGTGAGAATATTAAAACAATTATATATGATAGAGCTATGATGTCAACAGAAGAGAAATAATAAAGTTAGCAAAATATAAAAAACTCATCATCATTAAGAGAAAGATAGTTTCTTGAATGATAATGAGTTAATATTAACTTTAAACTTTTATAAATTTTCACCTTATTTTACTCGGTATTATCGATTCCAAAAACGCACGGACAACGTTGGGGTCAAAGTCGGTGCCGGCTTTGTCGTTCATTTCCTTAATGGCTTCCATAGGCGTTTTTTGCCAGTAATGAGTGCATGGGTTTACAATGCGGTCGTAATAATTGGCTACGGCGATTATACGCGCTCCCAGCGGTATGTTTACGCCTTTTAAACGCTTGGGGTAACCGGTGCCGTCCCACTTTTCGTGGTGGCTGTAAATAATGTCGATAATATGCGCAAATTCCGGAATATTTTCGAGCATGCTGGCGCCTGCCTGGCAGTGGCGTTTATAGGTAGCCATTTCGCGCGTGCTTAAATAAGGCGATTTTTTTAAAATCGTGTTAGGCACGGAAAGATGCCCGATATCGTGCAGAAGCGCGGCGCTTTTAATGGAAGCGATTTCTGCGGCGGGCAGGCCGAGCTTGGCCGCAATGCAGGCCGAATAGTTGGCAACCTGCTGGCTGTGCATGTATAAACCCGTATCCTTTTTTTGCAGCAGCGTTAAAAGCGAGTTGCATATTTCACGTATGTTATTTTCGCGTGGAAAATCCAGTGTCTGGGGTAAAGCAATCATAAAACAACCATCCTGTTAAAAATCCGTCCAATCAAATCTTGCACATAATAGTATACTACAACGCGGCAAAATATCAAAGAGCATTTTATAAATTTTTTAGCCGCAGGTATTGCAAAAAATCTATTAGCCGCTATAATTAAAATGCAGCTCAGGTCTGTGGTTGAAAGTCGATGCCAGTTGCGGGCAAAACGATCCACGTAAGCAGTAAAAATTACTGTGAGCACGGCGCAGCTTAGAAGTAAGTCCTGCCGCGAAAAGCGAGAGGAGCAGTAGTGGGGAGCACGTTGCTTAGGAGCGAACCTCCCAGCAGGCGGGTGTGGGGGCGAAGACCAGGTCAGCTGAGTTGCTTTATTTTATAAAAATTAGCCTTTTTTGCATATTTTTGCTTGTGCAGAAGGGCTTTTAGTTTTATAATATACATTATTATAACCTGCCTGTTGGCAGAATATTGGAGGGAGATAACCTGATGAAAAAGTTTTTGGCATTATTAATGGCAGCCATGCTGGCAATGGCGCTTGTTACGGCCGGCTGCGGAGGCAATGATGAGAAACAGGCGGGCGGTGAAAAATTACTGCGTGTCGGTACTGAACCTTCTTTTGCGCCGTTTGAAATGCAGGCGGAAGGCAGCGAGGAACTTACCGGTTTTGACATGGATTTAATCCGTGCTATCGGCAAACAACTCGGTTATAAAGTGGAAATCAGCGCAATGGGTTTTGACGCTTTAATTCCTGCCTTGCAGGCAGATAATATTGATGTTGCGCTGGCAGGCATGAGCATTACCGAAGAACGCAAGCAGCAGGTAATTTTTTCTGACCCGTATTATAAATCCGGACTTTTGGTAATGGTACCGAAAGACAACAACGATATTAAGAGCATTGATGATTTAAAAGGCAAGCGTATTGCCGTGCAGATTGGCACAACCGGCGCATTCCGCGCAGAAAAAGTTGAAGGCGCCAAGGTAACAGCGTTTAACGATAACGGCAGTGCTGTGCTGGAAATGAAAAACGGCGCGGCTGACGCTGTTATTAACGACGCTCCGGTGCTGAAATACTTTTTGGCTCAGGGCGGCAGTGAATACGCTAAAACCGTCGGCGAAGTTTTGAATGCAGAAGATTACGGCATTGCTGTTAAAAAAGGCAACGACAAACTGGCAGCCGATATTAACGAGGCTCTTAATGAGCTGAAGCAGAACGGTGAATTTGATAAAATTTACAATAAATGGTTCGGCGAAGCTAAATAATGGTTTTTTATACAGGTTTTTTGAAAGTTTTTGTTGCTTAACCTGTATTTTAGAGCTATAATATTTTAACAGATAAAAGTTTGTAAATTTATGCTGTTGGAGGTTATGTTTATGAAAAAGTATTTGGTGTTTTTAATGGCTGCTTTAATGCTTGTGGCACTGGCAGTTGCAGGCTGCGGCGGCAGCAAGGATGAAGCTAAGGCTCAGCCTGAGAAAGTTTTGCGCGTAGCAACTGAACCGACCTTTGCTCCGTTTGAATTCCAGAAGGAAGGCAGCGATGAACTGGCAGGCTTTGATATGGATTTAATCCGCGCTATCGGCAAAAAACTCGGCTACAAAGTTGAAATTGCCAACATGGGTTTTGATGCATTGATTCCTGCGCTGAACACCGGTAATATTGACGTTGCCATTGCTGGCATGAGCATTACCGACGAAAGAAAACAGGCCGTAGGCATGAGCGACCCTTACTATACTTCCGGCTTGATTGTAATGGTTAAAAAAGACAACAACGAAATCAAGAGCATTGATGACCTTGCCGGCAAACGCATTGCCGCACAGATTGGCACTACCGGCGCTGACAAAGCAAACAGCGTTAAAGATGCCAAAGTAACACTTTTCAATACCAATACCGAGTCTGCAATGGAACTGACCAACGGCGGCGTTGACGCTGTTATCAACGACAGCCCGGTTATCGGTTATTATCTGGCACAGGGCGGCAGCGAAGTTGCCAAAACCGTTGGTGACGTTATGGAAGCAGAACAATATGGCATTGCCGTTAAAAAAGACAACACCAAACTGCTTGAAGACATTAACAAAGCTTTGGCAGAACTGAAAAAAGACGGCGAATATGACAAGATTTACAAAACCTGGTTCGGTGAAGTGAAAAAATAAGCATTGCGCCTGAATGCGGGGAACATCAACGGCAACGAAGGTGTGCCCCGTATTTTATTTATTAAAGCGCAGGCTGACTGGAAGGAAAGACAAGCCTAATGGAACTGAATTTTAAACTTATTGAAGATGCGATACCGCTTTTGCTGGCCGGTGCCGGAATTACCCTTGAAATAACCGCCATGAGCGTAGGCTTTGGCTTATTGATAGGTATGATTATCGGCGTTGCAAGGCTTGCCAGCATTAAACCGGTGCGTTATGCAGCTAACTTTTATGTGGATTTTATCCGCGGTACGCCGCTTTTGGTACAAATCTTTCTGGTATATTTTGCGCTGCCTACCATTATCGGCCAGCGCATTGACCCGTTTTTTGCGGCTATCTGTGCCTGCTCCATTAACAGCGGTGCATACATTGCCGAAATTTTCCGCGCGGGCATCCAGTCTATCGATAAAGGGCAGATGGAAGCAGGGCGCTCTCTGGGTATGACCTGGTACCAGACCATGCGCTATGTAATTATGCCGCAGGCCTTTAAGCGTATTATTCCGCCGCTGGGCAATGAATTTATTGCCATGCTGAAGGATTCTTCGCTGGTTTCCGTTATCGGTTTTGAAGAACTGACAAGACGCGGCCAGCTGATTATTGCGCGTACCTATGCTTCTTTTGAAATCTGGCTGGCAGTTGCCGTAATTTACCTTATTATGACCTTTACGGTTGCGCGCCTGGTAGGGCTGATGGAGCGGAGGTTTGAAACAAAATGAGTACAGAAATGATTAAAATTACAGGCCTTAAAAAAAGCTACGGCAGCCTTGAAGTTTTAAAGGGTATTGACCTTACCATTGCCGAAAAAGAAGTGGTGGTAATTATCGGCCCGTCCGGCAGCGGTAAAAGTACGCTTCTGCGCTGCATGAACTACCTTGAAGAACCTACCGAGGGCACGATTGTTGTTGACGGCATTAAGCTGGACGGCGAAGCCAATATTAACGAAGTGCGCAAGGAAGTAGGCATGGTGTTCCAGCGTTTTAACCTGTTCCCGCACATGACGGTGCTGGAAAACCTTGTGCTTGCCCCGATGAAAGTACGCGGCATTGACCGTAAAACCGCGGAAGCAACGGCCATGGAGCTTTTAGGTAAGGTTGGCCTTTCCGATAAGGCTGATTCCTATCCGGACCAGCTTAGCGGCGGGCAGCAGCAGCGTGTTGCTATTGCGCGTGCGCTTGCTATGAAGCCGAAAGCACTTTTGTTTGATGAACCGACATCTGCGCTTGACCCGGAAATGATTAAAGAAGTACTGGACGTTATGAAACGCCTTGCCAACGAAGGAATGACCATGGTAGTTGTAACCCATGAAATGGGCTTTGCGCGTGAAGTTGGCGACAGGGTGCTGTTTGTTGACGGCGGTAAAATTTTGGAACAGGGCAAACCTGACGACATTTTTTTACATGCCAAAGAAGAGCGTACCCGCAGTTTCCTTTCCAAAATTTTATAATTGAAACTGTTACAATAGTAGCAGATTGTAAACTCGTGCAGAAAAAAGACTTTTTTGCACGAGTTTTTGTAATTTTTTGCAGGAGTTTTAATTATTATGGCGAATACAAATAATAACAAACTAAAGAGTTTGTTATCCCGGACCTCGGGATTAAGGAGGGATAATTTATGAACGTAAACGTAAGAGGAAAGAACATTGTTGTGACACCGGCGCTCAAAGAGTATGTTGAAAAGAAAATTACGAAAATCACGAGGCAGTTTAAAACCGTTGGCGATATCAGTGCAGTACTTAAAGTTGAGAAAGGCAACCACATTGTGGAAATTACCGTTCCGGCCAGTGGAATTTTAATCAGAGCCCAGGAATCTACCAAAGATATGTATTCGTCCATTGACTTGGTAGTAGAAAAAATTGAACGCCAGGTACATAAATATAAAACACGTCTTGCCAAACGTAAATACAGCAACTTTGTAGAGCCCGTACCTGCTCCCGAAGTAGAAGCGGCTCCGGATGAAGAATTCAAGATTATCAAGAACAAGAAATTCTCGATGAACCCGATGACGGCTGAAGAAGCAATTTTGCAGATGAACCTGCTTGACCATGACTTCTTTGTATACTTTGACCCCGATTATGGCGGAGTAAATGTTGTATACCGCCGCAAAGACGGCAACTATGGCTTGCTGCAGCCTGAATTAAAATAATCTTTACATTGATTTCACAAAAAAGCCCGGGACAAAAGGCCCGGGCTTTTGACTTTTTGCGTGGTTTTTGGTAAAATTTTATATTAGTATAGTGTTTATAAAACAGGGAATTTTAAGGAGTGAGTGTGTTGCTCGAAAGCATATTAAAAAAGATTTTCGGTGACCCGAATGCCAAAGAATTAAAAAATATTCAGGTCATTGTCGATAAAATCAATGCACTGGAGCCGGAGATGCAGGCGCTGAGTTCAGCAAATCTTGCCGCCAAAACCGGCGAGTTTAAACTGCGCCTTGCCAAAGGAGAAACGCTTGATGATATCCTGCCGGAAGCGTTTGCCGTTGTGCGCGAAACTTCGCGCCGTATTACCGGCATGCGCCATTTTGATGTACAGCTTATAGGCGGCGTTGTTCTGCACCGCGGCAAAATTGCCGAAATGCGTACAGGCGAAGGCAAAACCCTTGTTGCAACCCTGCCTGCTTATTTAAACGCCCTTACCGGCAAAGGCGTACATGTTGTTACCGTTAACGATTACCTTGCCCGCCGCGACAGCGAGGACATGGGCCGCATTTACAGAGCGCTCGGACTTTCCGTAGGCCTTATTGTGCATGATATGGATTACCCCGACCGCAAGGCTGCTTATGCTGCCGATATTACTTACGGCACCAACAACGAATTTGGTTTCGACTATCTGCGCGACAACATGGTAGTTGACGAAAACCAGATGGTGCAGCGCGAACTTAATTTCTGCATTGTCGACGAAGTTGACAGTATTTTAATCGACGAAGCGCGTACACCGCTGATTATTTCCGGCCCGGGCGAAAAATCTACCGATTTGTACCGCGTGCTGGCACATGTAGTTGCCAACATGAACGAAAACGAGGACTATACGGTAGACGAAAAATTAAAAACCGTTGCGCCTACCGAAACTGGCATTGCCAAAGCAGAAAAAATGCTCGGCATCGCCAACCTTTATGACGCTGAACACGGCGTTGACTTTTCGCACCATTTGATGTGCGCTTTAAAAGCCAAGGCCATTATGCACCGCGACAGGGATTACGTTGTAAAAGACGGACAGGTAATTATCGTCGACGAATTTACCGGCCGTTTGATGTTTGGCCGCCGTTTCTCCGAAGGCCTGCATCAGGCTATTGAAGCCAAAGAAGGTGTTAAGGTTGAACGCGAAAGCCAGACTCTGGCAACTATTACCTTCCAGAATTACTTCCGTATGTACAACAAGCTCAGCGGCATGACCGGTACCGCCAAAACGGAAGAACAGGAATTCCAGAAAATTTACGGCTTGGATGTAATTGTTATTCCTACCAACAAACCTATGATCCGTATTGACTATCCGGACGTTATTTATAAAACAAAACGCGCCAAATACAAAGCCGCCGTTGCGGAAATTGAAGAATGCCATAAATCCGGCCGCCCGGTACTGGTTGGCACAACTTCCATCGCACAGTCCGAAGAGCTTTCCGCAATGCTCAAACGCCGCGGCATAGCGCATAATGTACTTAACGCCAAATACCATGAAAAAGAAGCGGAGATTATCTCCAAAGCAGGCCAGTACGGCGCTGTAACCATTGCTACCAACATGGCAGGCCGCGGTACCGATATTATGCTTGGCGAAGGCGTGCCTGAACTCGGCGGCCTGCACATTATCGGTACGGAACGCCACGAAAGCCGCCGTATTGATAACCAGCTGCGCGGACGCTGCGCACGTCAGGGTGACCCGGGTTCTTCCAAATTCTTCCTTTCGCTGGAAGATGATTTGATGCGCCTGTTCGGTTCGGACAACATTTCCGGCATTATGGATAAGCTGGGCATGGAAGAGGACGAGCCTATCGAACATAAACTTGTAACCAAGTCCATCGAATCTGCGCAGAAGAAGGTAGAAGCGCGCAACTTTACCATCCGTAAACAGGTTCTGGAATATGATAACGTTATGAACCAGCAGCGTGAAGTTATTTACAGCCAGCGCCGCAAAATTTTGCAGCAGGCCAACCTGCGCGATACCATTATGGAAATGGTTCATAAGGTTGTGGACCGCACCATGGCAATGTATGCTCCGCCGGAAGTATATTCCGAAGACTGGGATTTGCAGGCACTTATTAACTATGCCGAAGAATTCTACGCTCCGCGCGGGCTTTTAACCGTTGAATATCTGCAGAACCTCAGCCGTGAGGAACTGGAAGAATATCTGTACAAAGTTGCCGATGAGCATTACGCAGAACGTGAAGCTGCCATTACGCCTGAACTGATGCGTGAACTGGAAAACCTTGTTATGCTTAAGGTTGTAGACAACCACTGGATGGAACACCTTGATGCCATGGATATGCTGCGTGAAGGCGTTGGCCTGCGTGCATACGGGCAGAAAGACCCGCTGGTTGAATATAAATTTGAAGCCTACGATATGTTCCAGGCAATGATTGACGCTATTCAGGACGACGTTGTACGTTACATTTACCGCGTAAACGTTATTACCCAGCCTAAGGTGGAAGACCGTCTGGAAAATGCTTCTACCAACGCCGGTGACGAAGGCACAAAACAGCCTGTTGTTAAAAAGGAAGAACCGGGCCGCAATGACCCGTGCCCCTGCGGCAGCGGCAAAAAATATAAAAACTGCTGCGGCAAAGATAAATAAAAACAAAATTTAAAATAAATTACCTACGAAGGGATGTGAATTTGGTGCTGATAGAGGAATACAAACCCGAAATATCCGCATTGAAGCAAAAATTAGAGGAAATGAGGGGATCTCTTTGACGTCGCTGCCAAAGAGGACCGCATTGCTGAATTAGAACATAAAATGGGTGCGCCGGATTTCTGGGATAACCCGGATGCCGCGCAGAAAACCGCCCAGGCTGTTACGCAGCTGAAAGAAGAAGTGGGCATTGTACATAACCTTGAGCAAAGGCTTGATGACCTTGAGGTTATGGTAGAGCTTGCTTTGGAAGAACCGGAATCCGGTATGGAAGAAGAACTTGAAGCCGGGCTGGAAGCTGCCAAAGCAGAAATAGAGCATTTGGAACTGGGAATGCTCTTAAACGGCGAATATGATGCCAACAATGCTATTTTAACCCTGCATGCCGGTGCCGGCGGTACCGAAGCACAGGACTGGACAAGTATGCTTCTGCGCATGTTTACCCGTTATGCCGAACGCCAGGGCTTTGCCATTGAAATGCTGGACTATCTGCCCGGCGATGAAGCTGGCGTAAAAAGTGCTACGCTGCAAATTAACGGTCATAATGCTTACGGCTATCTGCGCAGCGAAAAGGGCGTACACCGCCTTGTGCGCATTTCTCCGTTTGACGCCAATGCACGCCGCCACACTTCTTTTGCGGCTGTTGACGTTATGCCTGAACTTGACGATACCGTCGATATTAAAATCGACCCGTCCGATTTAAAAGTTGATACTTACCGTGCCAGCGGCGCAGGCGGACAGCACGTAAACAAAACAAGCTCCGCCGTGCGTATGACGCATATTCCTACCGGCATAATTGTGCAGTGCCAGAACGAACGCTCGCAGATTCAGAACCGTGAACGCTGCATGCAGCTTCTGCGCGCCAAACTGTACGAATATGAACGCGCCAAACAGGAAGCGCTGAAAAATGATATTGCCGGTGATTACCAGGACATTGAATGGGGCAGCCAGATACGCTCGTATGTTTTCCAGCCGTATAAAATGGTTAAAGATCACCGTACAGGTGCCGAAACAGGCAACGTGCAGGCTGTTATGGACGGCGGCCTGGATATGTTTATTGAGGCTTATTTAAGGTCACAGCAAAAGAAAATTTAACTGGCTAATGGGTGGAGATAGCAATGAAAAGCCGTTATAATCCGGTTTTGCTGGCAGTTATTGTTATAGGGCTTGTTTGTGCTTTATGGCTTAATTACAGCAGATATGAAATAGAAGAAAAAAACAATACCGTAGAAATGGCTATGGAATACGAAGGCCTGCAGCAGCTTGCCGACTGGGAAGGCCTGCCGCTTGATTCCGTATTGAAAGATTTTAAAGATGCCGGTGTTACTTCGCTGATAGTTTTTGACACTACCCTGAAAAAACTTGACAACAAAGGGCTTGTTTATGCCGCTCCGGGGCGTGAGCTTTTGCACGGCGGAACTGCCGGAACGCAGTTTGCGGCTTTGCAGCAGCAGGATATAATTCCCGACGCTGTTTATATTGCAGAAGGAAAATCACCTATAACTTTTAAAGAAGTGGAAGAGGACCTTTATCTGCGCTATGCGCCGGAACGTATTGCCGTTGTAAGTGAATCTCCGCGTATTATCCGTGTTTTGGGCGACCCGCGTATTATTGAAGGCGACAACTACGATACCAAAATGCCGCTGATGCAGGCGCCTCTTGGCCTTTCCACCGAAGAAATGCGGCAGATTGCAGCTGCCGGGTTTAACGTTATCGTCCGCCCGCAAAATTATCTGCCGGTAACGGAACAGCAGATAGACAGCATTTTCAGCCGTATTGATGAATCCGGCGCAAATGTTGTTTCTTATATCGGCTGCGGCAAGGAAGTAGTGGGTTTCCCCGATAAGCTTGATTACATGGCAGAAAAATTGCTGAGCCATAACATGGTTTTCGGCATGGTTGAACATTATACCCAGCTCCAGTTTGCGCCTATGGAAGGACTTATTCCCATGGCGGAAAAAATGGATTATCAGGTAGCGCGTTCTTATATTATCGACAAGGCAGAGCAGCGCAAGCTGAAAATGCCCGAGGCTTTGCGCCGCTGGGCACTTACCGATGAAGAACGCAATATCCGCATTAATTATATTAAACCTTTTATGCTGCCGCAGAACGGGCAGGATATTTTAGAGCTTAACCTTGATTATGTTAAAAGCATTGCCGCTGATGTTCAGTCGCGCGGCTTTAAGCTTGGCACCAGCGGTGTGTTTAACGCGGATGCCAATGGCTATCAGGCATATTTCCCCGATAAAATGCTGGTGGTTCTGCCTGCACTTGCCGTTGTTGCAGCAGGCGTAATGTATCTTGCACTGCTTTTGGGGCTTAGTAGTAAATTGCAGTATATTCTGTTTGCGGTTTTTGGTGCCGCAGCCGCTGCATTGGTTGTAAAAATGGCTTCGCCTTTGCCGAGGCAGCTTCTGGCATTTGTTTCTGCCTGCGTATTCCCGGTACTTTCAATGATTGTAGTTGTGGAATGGTGGAAGAGCGTAAAAGTACGCTGCAAATGCATGGTGCAGTTTTTAATGCGCACTACCGTACAGCTTGGCGCGGCAGTTGCCATGTCCTTGTGCGGTGCGGCAATGATTTCCGCACTTTTGGGCGACATCCGTTTCTTTTTGGAAATTGACATTTACCGCGGCGTAAAATTAACGTTTATTATGCCGGTATTATTAATGCTGTTATGGTATGTCAAACGTTTTAATATTTTCGGCAGCAAAATTGGCGGCGGTCTTATTGCCGATATCCGCTATCTTTTATCGACGCATATCAAACTGGAACATCTGTTCATTTTAGGTGTTCTGGCTTTTGTAGCTTATATTTTTGTAGGCCGCAGCGGCCATACTTCCGGTGTGCCGGTTTGGGGCATTGAGCTTAAAATGCGTGCCCTGCTGGAACAGCTGATGTATGCACGCCCGCGTACCAAAGAATTTATGATTGGGCATCCTGCCTTTTTTGTAGCAGCTTACGCGGCTTATTACAAAGCTCCGCGCCTGTGGCAGATGATACTTGTGGCAGGAGCGGTTATCGGGCAGGGCAGTCTTGTGCAGACCTTTGCGCATATGCGCACGCCGGTTATCATGAGCTATATCCGTGCGCTGGACGGCTACTGGCTTGGCGCCGTAATAGGCATAGCCGCAGTAGTTGTGCTTAATTTGTTAATGCCTTATTTGCAGAAGTGGCAAAGGAGATATTTGGGTAATGAATAAAATTGTCATTTCCGGATATTACGGATTTGCCAACGCGGGTGACGAAGCCATGCTTACATCTATTGTAAGGGCTTTGCGCGGCGTACAGCCGGAAATTGACCTGACGGTTATTTCCGGCAATCCTGCCGAAACATCTGCCAAACATAAAGTAAAAAGCATTTACCGTTTTAACTTTTTTAAAATATACAATGCCTTAAAAAATGCCGATATGCTTTTAAGCGGCGGCGGCAGCCTTCTGCAGGATGTAACCAGCCTGCGCAGCCTTTTTTATTATCTGTTCATTATTTTAATGGGTAAAATGGCAGGCAAAAAGGTTATGCTGTATTCGCACGGCATTGGCCCAATACGCAATACGCTGGCAAGAAAGCTGACAAGAATTGTCTGCGGCAAGGCGGATTTAATTACTGTTAGAGATGCAGATTCACAGACTGAACTCTTAAAAATGGGTCTCAGCGGCAGAAATATTATTGTAACTGCCGATTCTGTGCTGGCTTTGCCAGTTGCAGATAAAACCATAGGGCAGAAAATACTGCAAAATGCCGGTATTGACATTAACAGGCCGGTGCTTGGCATTTCTGTGCGCCCGTGGGCAAATGATATAAATTGCTTTAAGGTAATTGCAGCTGCCTTAAAACAGTTTAAATCGGAGCATGATGCGCAGATAGTGCTTTTACCATTGCAGTATCCGGCGGATTTAAAAAGCTGTGCTGCCGTTAACAGCTTTTTAAAGGATGAAAAAGACATTTATTTTTTGAATTCCGCATATAACACGGAAGAATTTTTATCGCTGATAGGCAATTTTAAGCTGCTTTTGGGCATGCGCCTGCACGCACTGGTTTTTGCGGCAGTTATGAAGGTGCCGCTTTTGGCAATTTCGTACGACCCAAAGGTTGACGCATTTGTAAATACCGCCGGTGGTGTGCTTGCCGGAAGCGTGGACGATATAAAGAAAGAGCAGCTTGTAAACGTACTTAAAACCGCGTGGTGCAAACCGCCGGTTGTACAGAATGAACGGATGGAGCAGCTGCGCAGTAAGGCACAGCTTAATTTGGAAAGAACTTTTGCGCTGCTGCGCGGTGAAGAATGAAAGGAGCAGGCCGTATGCTGGAAATGATAGACGTAAGCAAAATTTATCCAGGCGGTTCAGTCGCTTTGCAGGACATTAACGTCCGTATTGAGCAGGGCGAATTTGTTTTTATTGTAGGCCCGAGCGGCGCAGGAAAGTCTACTTTCTTTAAAATGCTGTTCCGTGAGGTTCTGCCTTCCAGCGGTAAAGTTATCGTAAACGGGCATGACCTTGTAAAAATGACCGATAAGGAAATTCCGTATTTCAGAAGGCAGCTGGGCATAGTTTTTCAGGATTACCGCCTGCTGCCTGACCGTACCGTATATGACAATGTTGCGTTTGCAATGCAGGTTATCGAAACTCCGTACCGCAAAATCAAACGCCGCGTTAACGATGTGCTTGACCTTGTAGGGCTGCGCAAGCGTGCGCATGCTTATCCTACCGAGCTTAGCGGCGGCGAACAGCAGCGCATTGCCATTGCACGCGCCATTGTTAACGACCCTATCCTTTTAATAGCCGATGAACCTACCGGCAACCTCGACCCGGAAACCAGCTGGGAAATTATGGATATTTTCCGCGAGGTAAACAAAAGCGGAACCACTATTGTAATGGCTACGCACGACAGGGAAATAGTTGATGAAATGGAAAAAAGGGTTATAGCCATTGAGCACGGACATATTGTGCGCGATGATGCAAAAGGAGTATACGGCTATGAGTCTTAGTACGAAAGAATATTTTGTAAGAGAAACATATAAATCCATACGCCGCAACGGCCTGATGAGCGTAGCCTCTGTATCGACCGTTGCTTTGTCGCTGTTGGTTTTGGGTATGTTTCTTTTATTATTTTTAAATACCAATAACCTTGCCCAATATCTGGAAAGCCAGGTACAGATAACCGTTTATATGCAGGACGAAGCAGACGGCGATGTGCTTGAAGCAACGCGTACCAAACTGGAAGGGCTTCCCGGTGTTGAAAAAGTTACTCCGGTAACCAAAGAAGAAGCGCTGGAACGCTTTAAAGAACGCCTTGGCGAACAGCAGAACCTGCTTAACTCGCTTGGCACGGATAATCCATTCCCGTATTATTTTGAAGTGGAAGTGGACGCTCCTGAACGCATAGCCGAGCTTACTCCGCAGATTGGCGAAATGGAAGGCGTGGAAACCGCAAAATTCGGGCAGGAAGTTGTTGAGCAGCTGTTTCAGATTACCAAAATACTGCGTATCGGCGGTATTCTGCTTGTAGTGCTTCTTGCTTTTGCAACGCTGTTTATTATTGCAAACACCATCCGCCTGACGGTTTTTGCCCGCAGGCGCGAAGTTAACATAATGAAATACGTAGGCGCAACCGACTGGTTTATCCGCTGGCCGTTCATGCTGGAAGGCATGACGCTGGGCTTTTTCGGTTCGCTTATTTCCATTACCATAATAGATATTTCTTATTCGGCACTGCTGTCGCGTATCTACTCCACGCTTGCTTTTTTGCCGATGCTGCCTCCTTACCCGATGCTGATTTATGTTGATTTGTTTATTATTATCAGCGGTACAGCTATCGGCGCGGCCGGCAGTTACGTATCTTTGCGCAAATTCCTGCGCGTTTGACGGGAGGGCTGCGCATGTTGAAAAGTAAAGTTCTGGCGGCAGTTATGGCGGCATGTGTTGCAGGCCTGCCGGTGCTGCATGGTTATGCCGACGAACTTTCTGAAAAACAAGCTGAATATGACAGGGTGCAGCAGCAGATGCGCGATATGGAAGCGCAGCGCGAAGAAGCAAGGCGTGCTGCCGATGCGGCCAGCAGCCATATGGAAGAAGTAGTAAGTGAACTGCGCCAGTTACAGATACGCCTTGACGAAATTAATGCCCGCCAGGCGGAACTTGATACTGCCATTGCCGATAATCAGGCTAAACTGGCAGAAGAAAAAGCCAACCTTGAACGCAGGATGAACATTTTTAAAAAGCGCCTGCGCGATATTTATATCAACGGACAGATTAACTATCTGGACGTACTTTTGGGTGCGAAGGATTTTTCCGATTTTTCGTCCCGTATGTTCCTGCTGCAAAAAATAATCAGCCGCGATATTGCAATGCTTGATGCCATTAACAAATCAATGGCTGAAATTGAAAAGCGGCAGGAAGAACTTGATGCCCAGACGAAGGAGCTTGATGCTTTGAGGGCAGAGCTTGAAGTAAAACGCCAGGAAGCAGAAGCACGGCGTGAAGAAAGAGCGCAGCTTTTATATGCTGCCGAAGAAGAACGGAGCCAGGTTGAAGGCGAGTACGACCGCCTTGCCGCTATCAGCGAAAACATTGCCAGCATGCTGCGCAGCCTGCAAAATGCGGGCGGTATGCCGGGCGGCGGAGGCACGGGCAAATTTATCTGGCCGGTGCAGGGTGAAATTACTTCCTACTATGGCTGGCGTACACATCCTATTTTCGGTACTACCCGTTACCATTCCGGTTATGATATTGCCTGTGACACCGGTACGCCTATTGCCGCGGCAGACAGCGGCACGGTTGTATATTCCGGCTGGCTGGGCGGTTATGGCTACTGCGTAATGATTGACCATGGCGGCGGGCTTGTAAGTTTGTATGGGCATAACAGTGAGCTGTGGGTATCTGAAGGCCAGTATGTTCAGCAAGGCCAGACGATAGCGCTTGCAGGCAGCACCGGCTGGTCTACCGGCCCGCACTGCCATTTTGAAGCACGCCTGAACGGTGAACTTACCGACCCGATGAACTATCTGCCGTAATGGGCTGCAATTGGAGGGGCATAAATGCTGAAAAAAAGGTTTAACTTTTTAACTTTGCTGCTGGCATGTGCCTGTACAGCAGTAATTACCCTGGCCGTTATCATGGCCTTGGTGCAGAAAGCGGCCGGCAGTTCTGCCGGAGGCATGGTGTTTTTAAAAACACTTGTTACCGTGCGCGATAACTATGTGGAGCCAGTTGACGATGAAAAGCTGTTTGACGGTGCTACTTCCGGCATGGTTAAGGCTTTGGGCGACCCGTATTCCGCTTACCTTGACAAAAAAAGCTTCAGTGAAATTACTGACTTGACGGACGGTGTTTTTGGCGGTATTGGTGTGGTTCTTGGCAAAAAGGACGATGATTTTGTTGTAGTTGCGCCAATGAAAGGAACACCGGGCGATGAAGCCGGAATAAAAGCCGGAGATAAAATTCTTGCCGTTGACGGTACGAATGTTGACGGCATGCAGCTGGAAGATGTTGTTGCCAAAATACGCGGCAAACAGGGCACGGAAGTGGAGCTGCTTCTTGAAAGCGCTGACGGCGCAGAGCGAACCGTGCGCGTTATACGCGGCGATATTAAGGTAGAATCGGTAGGCGGGCAAATGCTGCCAGGTACAAAAATCGGTTATATACGCATTTCGGTATTTAACGAACAGACCGGCGCCGATTTTGCCAAAAAATATATAGAGCTTGAAAAAGAAGGTATGCAGGCCTTGCTGCTTGATTTGCGCCATAACCCCGGCGGAATTTTGGGCGAATGCGTAAAAGTTGCGCAGTACATTGTTCCCAAAGGCACGGTGGTGTCTATTAAGGACCGCAGCGGCAATACCTTTGTGGAAGAATCAAACCTTGAAAAAGTCAAATATCCGCTGGCTGTGCTTGTTGACCACGGCAGCGCCAGTGCGGCTGAAATTGTTGCCGGTGCGGTGCAGGATACCGGCGCGGGCAAACTTTTCGGCGTGCAGACTTTTGGCAAGGGTTCTGTTCAATCCGTTTATAAATTAAGCGAAAATACAGGGCTGAAACTTACAACAGCCAAATATTATACGCCGAGCGGGCGTTCCATTCACGGCACCGGCATTAAGCCGGATGTTGAGGTGGAGCTTGACCTGCAAAGCATGAAAGACACTCAGCTGGAAGCAGCAGAAAACTATTTAAAAGAACAGCTTGCAAAATAAGAAAGGAGCAGCAAAGCAGTAATGTTTAAGGGAGTTTTGGCTTTGACGGCTACGGCGGCAATCAGCCTTGCCGTATTTGCAAATTCTGCATCGGCAGAAGATTTGACAAAATTTTATTCAACCGAACGCGTAAGCGGCTACAAAAGCGGCGAATTTATGATTTTGGCAGAAGATGATGTTAATTTCCGTTCCAATCCTGCCGTAAGCAATAACATAATCAGCTGTCTGCCGCGCCATTCGCTGCTGCGCATTACAAAAGACGAGCAGCCCTGGGCTGAAGCCGTATGGAACGGGCATAAGGGTTACATTGCAACCGAATATTTAACGCCTGCGGAAGCTGAACCCTTACTTAATGACGAGGATATTAATTTTGGCGAATGGAAACTTGACGATGTTTTTGTGCCGGAAAACGCAGCTCTCGGAAAACTGCTTAAAGAAGGCAAAGAACACGGCGATTATGTTTACGAGTATGCAGATGTAAAAATCAGCGTTAACCGCAAAAAACATACTATTACAGCTATGGAAGGCAAATCGCCCTTGTTTGCCACCATGCGCGGCGTAAGCAACGGCGATGAAGCCGCACGTGTTGTAGGCCAGTACGGCATGCCTAACAGAGTGGTTTATTTTACGCCAGATAAAAATGACGAAAGTTTAAAGCAAACCATGATGCTTGGATATGATTTTCCGAGTGATGGTGATTATGAAGATGCCGGGCTTGATTTTTATATTGATGCCAATGACCGTGTAAGCAAAATAGTTCTGCGCAAAGACGATTAACGTTTATGTGCATAAATTTGTAAATTGCTTTACACATTTACAGCAAAATCAAAAATTTTAAGGCTTTTGATAAAAATTTGTTGACTAATTACAGTATTGTGCGTAAACTATACACAAGTTAATAATTACCACTAAACCTACGAGACGGAGATCAAGTCAGAAAATGCGCTCACAGAGAGTCCGGTTGCTGGGAACGGATAGAAATGCAGTCTGATAAATGGACCGTTGAGGGTGCAGTCAAAGCAGGTTTTCCTGTGAGTATTCTGCAACGCAGCGCCAGCGTTACGGGCGAGGGGTGTGTTGGCACTCTGCTAAAGTGCGCGGAATCTTCCGCGAATCAAGGTGGTACCGCAGGTTTATAGCATTATTGCCTGTCCTTGTATATTTACAGGGACAGGCTTTTTTATTTAGCGCGGCAGCCATTTCCAACAAAAAACTTTCAGGGGGAACAAAATGTTGAATTTAAGTTTGGATGAAGTAAAAGCCTATGCCGCTGATTATACGGCTGTACCGGTTGCAAAGGAATGTTTTGCCGATATGGTAACGCGGAATCGGTAATGACGCCGGACGGCATGAAAATACTTGCAAATTTTTTTAGTGACTGATATTTAAGGGGGATTTAAAAATGATTAACACAGCAATTGCCAAACTTGCAGCAGGGCAGAACCTTGCAGGAACAGAAACACGCGAAGCCTTTGACCAGATTATGAGCGGCTGCGCTACCAATGCCCAGATTGCAGCTTTTATTACCGCCATGCGCATGAAAGGTGAAACAATAGACGAAATTACAGCCTGCGCGCAGGTGCTGCGCGAAAAATGCAGCCGTATCCATACTCAGGGTGATGTTCTTGATATAGTAGGCACAGGCGGCGATTGTGCAAATACTTTTAATATATCTACAACCAGTGCCTTTGTAATAAGCGCAGCCGGGCAGCCGGTGGCAAAGCACGGCAACCGCAGTGTATCAAGCAAAAGCGGCGCCGCCGATGTACTTGAGGCTTTGGGTGTAAAAATAGATTTGCCGGCAGAGAAAAATGAAGAACTGCTGCAAAAAATTAACCTTTGCTTTTTGTTCGCTCAGTCCTGTCACGCTTCAATGCGTTATGCAGGGCCGGTGCGCAAAGAAATCGGCATCAGAACCATTTTTAATATCATTGGGCCTTTGGCAAACCCGGCCTTTGCAAGTTTGCAGCTTTTGGGCGTTTACCAGAAGGAACTGGTGCTGCCGCTGGCGCGTGTGCTTTCAAACCTCTGCGTTAAACGCGGCATAGTGGTTTACGGCAACGACGGGCTTGACGAAGTGACGGTTTCAGCAACCAACACAATGGCCGAAATTAATAACGGCAAAGTTACGGAATACATTTTTGACCCTGCTGATTTAGGTTTTAAACGCTGCTCCAAAGCCGACCTTGTAGGCGGCGATGCACAGGAAAACGCGCAGATAACCACGAATATTTTAAACGGCACGGAACGCGGCAGCAAACGCGACGCAGTTGTTTTAAACAGTGCCGTAAGTTTATACCTTGGCGGCAAAGGCAGCATTAAGGAATGTGCGGCTCTGGCGGAAGAAACCATCGACAGCGGCAGGGCTTACAAAAAATTGCAGCAGCTTGTAAAATTAAGCACTATGTGAGGCTTTTATGATACTTGATACTTTAGCGGCGGCATCTAAAGAACGTGCCGGTGAACTGATAAAAAAATATGGTTTAAATGCTTTGCGCCGTGAGGCGGAAGCGCTGCCGCAAGTAAACCGCGGGTTTGGGCAGGCGTTAAAAAAACAGGGGCTTTCTTTTATCTGCGAAGTAAAAAAAGCCTCGCCTTCCAAAGGGCTTATCGCAAAGGATTTTAACCCGGTTTTGCAGGCTAGGGCTTACGAAAAAGCCGGTGCGGCAGCCGTGTCGTGCCTTACGGAACCGCAGTATTTTTTAGGCAGCAACGAATATTTAAAGGCAATCAGCCAAAGCATTTCGCTTCCTGTTCTGCGTAAGGATTTTACCGTACACGAAGCGCAGATTTACGAAGCGAAACTTATCGGCGCTGACGCCATACTTTTAATCACGGCACTTTTGGAAGATAGCATTTTGCAGGAATATCTTGCTGCGGCAAAAGGTATTGGGCTTGATGTTTTAACGGAAGTGCATGATGAAGCGGAGCTGGAAACGGCACTGAAAGCCGGTGCGGAAATTATAGGCGTTAATAACCGCAACTTAAAGGATTTTACGGTTGATTTTAACAACAGCCTGCGTTTAAAAAAGCTGGTGCCGCCGGGCATAACTTTTGTGGCGGAAAGCGGCATAAAAACGCGCAATGATATTATAAAACTGCAAAACGCCGGTGCAGACGCCGTATTAATAGGTGAAACGCTGATGCGCAGCGGTGATGCAGCAGGTGCGCTGAAACAACTGGCAGGTGTTGAGTGATGGTAAAGGTAAAAATCTGCGGCGTAAAAACTTTGCAGGACGTGAAAATTGTAAACAGGCAAAAGCCTGATTTTACCGGTTTTGTGTTTTACCCGTTAAGCAAACGGTATGTAAGTTTAATAACGGCGCGCAGCCTGAAAGCAAAACTGAATAAAAAAATAAAGAGCATCGGGGTTTTTGTAAATGCCCCGCCGGAGGAAATTGCCGCAGCTGCCGAACTTGGCATAATAAACATGGTGCAGCTGCACGGAGATGAAACCAACGCCTATATTGCGGAGCTGCGCAAAATATGCACACTGCCAATTATTAAAGCAGTGCGCGTAAGGGAAGAAGCAGACATAAAAAAAGCCGCGTTTTATAACTGCGATTATTTTTTGTTTGATACTTACAGCACCGCGTCATACGGCGGAACGGGCAGGCAGTTTGATACGCAGCTTTTAAAAGGCGTTAAAATAAATAAACCTTACTTTTTAGCCGGCGGGCTGAATGCCGGAAATGTACGCAGCGCATTAAAAGGCTTAAAACCATACGCCGTTGATGTAAGCGGCGGGGTAGAAACCGGCGGCAGTAAGGATGAAATAAAAATTAAGAATTTTATAAAACAGGTGAAAGGATGAACATGATGACTAAAGGAAGATACGGAATACACGGCGGGCAGTATATACCGGAAACATTGATGCACGCAGTTATAGAGCTTGAAAAGGCTTATGAATATTATAAAAATGACCCGCAGTTTAACAAAGAATTGCAGGAACTTTTTCATGAATATGCCAACCGCCCTTCGCTTTTGTATTATGCCGAAAAGATGACCAAAGACCTTGGCGGGGCTAAAATTTATTTAAAGCGCGAAGACCTGAACCATACCGGCTCGCACAAAATAAATAACGTGCTGGGGCAGGTGCTGCTGGCCAAAAAAATGGGCAAAAAGCGTGTGCTTGCGGAAACAGGCGCAGGCCAGCACGGCGTGGCAACGGCAACGGCGGCTGCGCTGATGGATATGGAATGTACGGTTTATATGGGGCGCGAAGATACCGAACGTCAGGCCCTGAACGTATTCCGCATGGAACTTTTGGGGGCAAAGGTAGTGGCGGTGGAAAGCGGCACCAAAACCCTTAAAGATGCCGTTAACGAAGCGCTGCGCCAGTGGACTGCCAATGTAAACGACACCTATTATGTGCTCGGTTCCGTTATGGGTCCGCATCCGTATCCGGAAATGGTACGTGATTTTCAGAGCATTATCGGCAAGGAAGTTAAAGCACAGATGCTTGAAAAAGAAGGCCGCCTGCCGGATGTTGTAATGGCGTGCGTGGGCGGCGGCTCTAACGCCATGGGCCTGTTTTATGATTTCATTCCCGACAAGGATGTGCAGCTTATCGGCGTGGAAGCAGCAGGACGCGGCGTTAATACTGCGCAGACGGCGGCAACCATTGCCCGCGGTAGCCTCGGTATTTTCCACGGTATGAAATCTTACTTTTTGCAGGATGAATACGGCCAGATTGCACCGGTATACAGCATTTCGGCAGGGCTTGATTACCCCGGCATAGGGCCTGAACACGCGGCACTTTATGATACCGGGCGTGCGCAGTATGTATCGGCAACTGACGACGAAGCGGTAGCGGCATTCAGCTATCTTTCTAGAACGGAAGGCATTATTCCGGCTATCGAAAGCGCTCACGCTATTGCCTATGCACAAAAGCTGGCGCCTGCTTTGCCGAAAGATAAAATTATCGTAGTAAATGTTTCCGGCCGCGGCGATAAAGACGTAGCAGCCATTGCAAGATACATGGGGGTGGATTTGCATGAGTAAAATAGCAGCAGCTTTCAAAAAACAGCGTAAATGTTTTATACCTTTTATAACGGCAGGCGACCCAAACCTTGATGTTACAGAGCAGCTTATTGTTGCCATGGCAAACGCCGGTGCGGATATTGTTGAACTGGGCATACCTTTTTCCGACCCGGTGGCTGAGGGCGAAGTAATTCAGGCAGCCAACATCCGCGCTTTAAGCGCAGGCACCACAACCGATAAAATTTTTGCCATGTTAAAAAACGTACGCACCAAAACGGATGTGCCGCTGGTGCTTTTAACTTATATCAACCCTATTTTTACCTATGGCACGGAAAAATTTCTGGCAAACTGCCAAGGCGTTGGGCTGGACGGAATTATTGTGCCGGACGTACCATACGAAGAAAAAGCGCCGCTGGCAGAGCTTTGCCGTAAGTACGGCGTGGATTTAATTCCGCTGGTAGCGCCGAATTCCGACGAGCGCATTAAAATGATTGCCAAAGATGCGGGAGGGTATGTGTATATTGTTTCTTCGCTTGGCGTTACAGGCGTGCGCAGCGACATTACAACCGACATTGCCGCCATGACGGAAAAAATACGCCAGGCAAAGGATGTGCCGGCAGCAGTTGGTTTTGGCATAGCAACGCCGAAGCAGGCCGAAGAAATGGCGGCAGTAAGCGATGGTGCCATTGTTGGCAGCGCAGTTGTAAAAATAGTTGGCAAATACGGTACGGACTGCGTACAGCCTGTTAGCGATTACGTAAAAGAAATGGCGGAAGCAGTACATAAAGTTCAATAAATAAATTCACAAAGGTTCCGTGGTTTGCGGAGCCTTATTTTTTATATAAAAAAGCGCCTGTATCAGATATTGCTCTGAATACAAGCGCTTTTTGCATTTAGCTGTTAAAATTTACAAGATAGTTGCTTATCTGCTTATGGTTAAACTGTCGTACAGATAGGGAGGAGTTGCTATTTTATCGGAGATTCCGTCATAACGGAACATATAGGTGGAAATAGTCATGGTATTACCGTTAACATTAATTAAAATATATGTTTGTTCATGTGTTTTGCTGGTATCCGTGCCCCACGGATTTTGTGCAGGCGCTGCGGAATTTACATCCAGAAAGCTGTAATTTGGTGTCAGCGGGTCACCGGCAGAAATCTGGTAATCGCGTGCCGCATACCACTTAACTGCGCCGGAATGCCCGCCGGTAATGTAGAGAGGAACACCGGAAACAACGTGATAGGTATTGTTTTCCACAGTCAGGTTTGCGTTGCTGCCTGTGCTTGTTACAAAGCCTCTGGCATATACATGGTCATGACCCTGCAAAACCAAATCTACGCCAAGTTCTGCAAACAGTGGTGACCAGAATTTACGTGCGGATATAATGCCGGTATCCACGATATGGGCTGCGCCGGAATAGAGCGACTGGTGAAAACAGGCAACAAGCCACTTGCCGTTATTTTTGGCATCTGCCGCCTGTTGGCGCAGAAAATCTGCCTGTGCTGCCCAGGTATCCGGGTTGTTCATGTTAAAAACTACAAATTTTACATTGCTGTAATCAAAAGAATAAACAACGGGGCCTACGCCGCTGTTGGCGCAGGGGGCAGTAATATGGCCGCTGAAACTGCTGTTGTCGTGGTTGCCCTGTGCGGCAGCAATAAGGTGGCTGCCGAAAAAGGTTTGTCCGACACTGGCATTTATACCGCCGTTTTCAAAAAGCATTTCCCATTGCCGTTCATTACGGGAGGAGTCTGTCATATCACCGGCAATGTAGGCAAAAGCCAAATCATCACGGCTGTTCAGCAGAGAGAACATGGCTCCAGTAGCTTTAGCGTCAGCCGCAAAACCAATCTGTGTGTCGGTTAAAAAGACGAAGGTAAAAGCACCTGTTTCTGCTGGTGTTTTAAACGTGCCGGAATAAGTGCCTGCAATGTTATAGGTATAGTTAGTATCAGGTGCAAGCCCATCTACTTTGGCAGAATAAAGGTATTTGCCTGCTGAATCCGACCAGACGGGATTGGCGGCATAATCAGCAGTTCCTTTTGGACCTGTTACGGAAAACGCTCCCTGTGCTGTGTCCGGCGCTGAATAGGTGAGGTAAACGGCATCCGGCGTTTGCCCGATATGCAAGTTAACCTGGCTGACGGTTCCTGCCGCAAAGCATTGCAAAATACTTAGCAGGCTTAAAAGCATTCCCAGCAGCAGGGCGGCGCTCCATCTTCTGAGGCGGTAAATCATTTTCAATCACACTCCTTGTCAGATGTGTTTATAGTAATGCTAAAAGGTGATAAATATATGAAAAACTTATTTTAGTTTTACGGCTTATCATTTTTTTGTTAACTATATAAGTATAAAAAACCCCTTTTATTAGACTTGTTTTTGCCTAACAAAAGGGGTTCACCTCACAGATTAGTGGTTTATTTATGTAACTATTATAACAAATTAAATTACAAAGTCAAATTACCCAATTTTGCTTTTTAAACTTATTAACGCCTGCTTATGGTGTTTTGTCACCGTGGCAGGCGTACAATTTAACAGTGCGGCAGTTTCTTTGCCGTTGTATCCGTTTATATAAAGTGCTTCAATAGTTAGCCGTTGTTTGGGCGGTAGCTTAGCAAGCGCAAGGCTTAATAAAACGCTAAGTTCGTGGCGTTCAATAACGTTCTCGCTAAAAGTAGCGCCTTCCGCCTCATCCAATTGGGGAGGTGGCACTGTTTTATTTTCTTCCGCCCACACTTTTTTAACTGCGTCATACAACGCAAAGTGTATTCGGCAGCGCACATACCCGGGGAAGTTTACAAAATCCGTGCCGTTATAAGTAAGGATAAGTTCTATAAACTTTAACCTTGCAATGCTTAAGCCATCATCAAATCCAAGCGCATTATAAAAAATTTCGCGTCGCATTTCTTTGCGGAACAAAGGCTCGTAATCACGGCAAAGTTGTTCTAAAGCTGCTTTATCGCCGTTTTGCGCCGCGGTGATGAGTGTTTTGGTCAGCTGCGCCTGCGGCACCTTTCATGTGTAATGCTTTTGGGGGTAAGCTTCATATCAAGATTTGCAGATTTATGTTTTGGCTTTTCCGTAACGACAATGCAGGCGTTAGCAGGTTCTGAGATGACAGATTTAAAATTTTCTTTATTAAACAAAATAAACCTCCAAAAAGATAATTGCCGTTAAACGGTGCACCAGTAAAAGCGGCGAAAACAATAATAACAAAAGTATGCGGCAAAAAACAAGACTATTTTTATAGAAATTTTTATGATAAACTAAAAAGTTTTACCTTAACAAAAAAGTTGCCAGTACGCAAGACTCAGTAAAATTTCGAGTTGTTTATACCAAAATAGTCTTGCGGGGGGGTACGTATGTGGTATAATTTAGATAAATTTATATCATACAATGGAGGAAGGATTTTTGAAAAGAAAAAATTTAGAAAAAGCAGTTCTATTAACTGTAATAATGATGTCTTTACATAGCAACGTACAAGCAGCTGTACAAGCTGTTAGTGAGAATAAAGAGATATCAACAGATATAAATCAAGAAACTACAGTTATGGATAAAGCGGAAGCAAGTAACAGTGGTATTTATGCGGATAATGGTAAAATTACGGTTATAGGCGACGGAAAACTTAATGTTATAACAACTTCTGATTTAGATAAAAATAATCCGGTGCAGGCGATAAAAGCAACTGGAACTTCAACTATTGAATTTAATAATACTGGTGGAACAGAAATTGCTGTAAAAAATATTGGCAATAATTATATAGGCAGTGAAACGGTTACTGGCGTTTTGGCAGAGGGTAATAGCACAATAAAATTTGCAGATGATTCTGCACTTACTATAGATATGAGTGCTACAAAAAATCATTTAGATGGTATTAGGATTGATAATGGCAGTAATGTTGAAATTGGTAATAGTGGTGCAACTATTACTCTAAGTAATACTTATTTGAGTTCTGACGTTGGTATTCTTGCTGGTATTAGGTCGGAAGGTGATTTAACTGCTGATGGTAAAATTACAATAAATTTTAAAGGTACTGGTTATGATATGTACGGTATTTCTACTAGTAATGAAAGTGAAGTAAAAATTAATGCGGTAGATATTAATCTTTATTCAAGCAAAGTTGGTGACTCTGCTATAGGCATTAGAGCGTATGGCAAAAAGTTTGATGCAGAAAATTTAAATGTTTCTGTAAGTGGTAAATATATTACTACAGCCATGGATATTGGAAACGGCTGTAGTATGCAGGTCGAGAATAATACTATTATTAGAGCCGAAAATACTTATACCAACCAAAGTAATTCTACTCCTGTTTATGGTGTTTCGGTTAATGATGGCAGTTTTCAATCGAATATCGTTGATATAACAGCAATAGGACCGTACGGTGAAAGTATTGCTGTATATCTTGCAAACGATAACGCAGTTGTCAACATTAAAGAAGGTGGTGTAATAAAAGCTAGTGGCGGGGTAAACGGCAATAAAATGGCGGCAGGTGTTTATGCTAAAGGTGGTGAGTTTACTTCTGCTGGCAATTTAATTGTTCTATCGCGGGATGGATATAATAAAAAATTTGGGTTATATGCTGACGGAGGTAATATTGCAGTTGAAAATATTGATATTACGGCAGAGGGTGGTAGCTCAAGGATTGGTATTTTTAGCAACGAAGGCAAGGTAACAGTAAATGGAGATGCTGTAATTGAAACAAAACAGATTGCTGCACAAGCTAGCAAGCAAAATGCGGAAGTGGAGTTTAAAAACGGATTTTATGCAGGTTCTGTTACTGATGGAAATCCTTTAAATTATGACGAATCCGTGATAGCCCGTGATGGTGGAAAAATTACTGTTAACAGTAGCGGCAATGGTGTAGTGCAATTTACGGGAAATACTAATATTTATTTAGATGATTATTATTATAAAAATGGAATAATTAATTTAAATCTTACAAATAATAATTCTTACTGGAATTTAACTGATAGCAGTACTTTAACAGATCTTGTGATTAGCAATGGTGCAAAGCTTGACATGACAAAAGATTATAATAAAGGCGCAGGTGCTTCTGCTAAATTCAGCACACTTACCATAGAAAACTTAACTGGTGACGATAGTATTATTTATATGGATGTGGATGAAATAAATAAAATAAGTGACCGCATTAATATTACTGGTGAGCATAGCGGTAATCAGGAAATTGCTTTAATTCCTAAAGATGCCTTAATTAATATAAAAGATGTGGTTGGCACAGTTGTAGCAAGTGAAAAATTAGATAATAACACAGGTACTTTTACAGCAAGAGAGGAAGAAGGAGCGTTGTTTTGGGAAGACTATCGTTTAAGCAAAGTAGACCACACTGGCGATGAAGGTTTTGCTAAAGACTGGATTATAAGTGGTGTAACTATTGATACTGATACACCGACGACTTCAGTAGTTACTATTATGGGCGCAAACGCGCTTAACTTTCATGCTTGGCGCGGTGAGAACGGACAGCTTATGCGCCGTATGGGTGAGCTGCGTTTAAATGGTGCAGATGAACAAGGCGCATGGTTCCGTATGCATGGCAGTGAAATGAGCCGCAATGATAATGCTGCTTTTGAAAATAAATATACCAGTTACGAATTTGGCTATGACCAGGTTACAAAGCAAACTGATGATATGATACGTTATACTGGTGCTGCATTAAGTTACACCGATGGCAGTAGCAGTTATGAACATGGCAGCGGCGAAAACCACAGCAAGGCTATTAGTTTTTACAATACAGACATTTATAAAAGTGGGCATTATTTAGATTTAATATTAAAATATGCACAATTTAATAATGATTTTGACGTATTTGATACTCATGGACATGAAATTAGTGGCGAAATGAAAAATACTGGTATCAGTTTTGGCGTAGAATATGGACGTAAAAACGATTTAAATTCTGGTTGGTTTATCGAACCGCAAGCACAATTAACCCTTGGGTATTTTAACGGTGACGAATATGAAACAAGTAATGGAATTAAAGTAGACCAGGGCGGCATTCCTAGTATACTTGGACGTATTGGATTTAGTGTAGGCAAAGAACTTGGCGGTAACGGTGTAATTTACGCTAAAGCAAGCTTATTACATGAATTTGCAGGTGATTATGATATTACCATGAGTAATATTTATAGCGGCAGCATATCAAGAAAAGAAAGCGCAAGTTTTGGTGATACTTGGGTTGAATATGGCGTGGGTGCAGCCATAAAAACTGGTAAAAATAATTATTTTTACTTTGATATAGCGCAGGCGAATGGTGCAGATTTTGATCGTGATTGGATGTGGAACGCTGGTATACGCTGGATGTTTTGAAGTATAAAGTTTTAAAAGATTTACTTTAAGCTAATTAAAAATATTATAAAAAGTGTAATTGGAGGAAGAAATTAATGAATCGAAAAAAACTTGAACATGCGGTTATTATGAGTGTGTTGTTGCTTACAGTTAACAATGCTGCATTGGCAGAAGATGAAATTGTAATTCCACCGTTTGGAATAGCTCCTGTTGAAGCAGACGGAGAAGATGAAAGTGCGAAAGTTCTAATCAATAATCAATTTGATACTGGTGTAATAATTGGTTCAACAACGCGTTCGAAAAATGGTGCTATTTATGCAAACAATGGTGGTAGAGTAAGCGTATTAGGCAATGGTAAGCTGATAGCAAATTTTTATAGCGAAGATAGGAATCAAGACGCTGATGGAATTTTTTTAAACAATAATAGTAGTATGGATTTATTGTTGCCATATGCGGAAGTTAACGTAAGTGGTGATTCCCTTATGGCGAGAGGTATAGGTATTTTTGGAAGTGAGTTTAATTCAAATGGCATTTTAAAGATAGATGTTAAAGGTGGCAGTGTAAGAAACGATGGATTATTTATAAATCCAGAAATTTCTCCGAATACCGGTTCAACTGTGAACTTGAACAGTATTGATATTACTGTTGATGGTGGAGGAGCAGCATCTGGTATATATTCAATGCTTTCTAGCGTGAATGCTGCCGGTGATGTTTCTATTAATGTTCAAAATGCTGCTAACGAAAATTTTGGCATTGTATCTTACGGCAGCCAGTTAGAATTTGGTGGAAATGCGCAAATTACTGCAAAGGGAACTAATTCAGTTGGCGTATCTGTTTTAACAGAGACTATTCAAAATACAGATAGAACTATTGCTTCGAATGTGTTGTTTAAAGGTGATGTTGAAATTAATGCAGAAACAGCAGCTTTGGCACGTGGCACCAATTCAGTATTAACATTTGAAAAAAGTTTTGTTGTTGACAATGGCACAGCATCGCAAATTAAAGCAGAAGCTGGCGGCACAGTAAATGTTAATAGTACGGGGAGCGGTATTATTAATTTCAAGGGTACGACAAGTAAAGATGAAAACAGTGCTATCAATATGAATCTTACAGATGAAAATTCTGTATGGAGTATGACCGGCGATAGTGTGCTGACAGAGTTAGTGCACAGCAATAATGCCGTTGTAGATATGACACAGGATAATAACCAATACAGTACGTTAACGGTTGAAAATTTAAGTGCAGGTAATGGTAATGGCGGCGTTATAAAAATGGATGTTGACGGCAGTGCGGCAAACACTGCTGACCGCTTATATATTAACGGCACCCATACCGGCAACCACTTAATCAGCATAGATAATACCATTACCGAAACGGCGGTAGGAACGGTTTTAGTAAGCGTTGGAGATGAACAAGGCACCTTTGCGGCAGAAAAAACAGAAGGCGCATTATATTGGAATGAATATGACCTTGAAAACGAAGCAAGTACCGAAAGCGGCTATAATACCGATTGGAAAATAGCAGCTGTAAAACAAGAGGAAGGCAGCAGTACCACATCCGTCGACACAATACTTGGAGCAAACGCGCTTAACTACCACACTTGGAGAGCCGAAAATGACCAGCTTATGCGACGCATGGGTGAACTTCGCAATAACGGCGCAGATGAACAGGGCGCGTGGTTCCGCGTGCGCGGCAGTAAAATCAACCGCGACGATAACGCAGCCTTTGAAAACAAATACACTGCTTATGAACTTGGCTACGATCAGGTAACCAAACAAACGGAAGATATGACTCGTTACACCGGCGCAGCCTTAAGCTACACCGACGGCAGCAGCAGCTATAATAGAGGTAATGGTGAAAACCATAGCAAATCCATCAGCTTATATAATACGGATTTGTATAAGAGCGGACATTACCTTGATATAGTATTCAAATTTGCCAATATGGATAATGACTTTAATGTTTACGATACTTACGGCAACTCTATTAACGGTGAATACAAAAACAATGGCATATCTTTAAGTGCAGAATATGGACGCAAAAATGATATGAAAGCAGGATGGTACATTGAACCACAGGCACAATTTACTTTAGGCTACTTTGGCGGCGACGAATACGAAACCAGCAACGGCATAAAAGTAAATCAAGGCGGAATAACCAGCGTACTTGCGCGTATAGGCTTTAACATTGGCAAAGAATTTGACGATAACGGTGTAATATACGCCAAAGCCAACCTACTGCATGAATTTGCAGGCGACTACGGCGTTAGAATGACCGACAGCACTGGCATCAGTAGAAGCGAAAGCAACAGCTTTAACGATACATGGTTTGAATACGGCATTGGCGCAGCATTAAAGACCGGTAAAAACAACCACCTGTATTTTGATTTTGTAAAAACGGCAGGCGGGAACTTTGAAAAAGACTGGCAATGGAACGCCGGTATGCGTTGGACGTTCTGATTTAGCCGCAGTATTTTTTAGTTGAGTCGCCAATTAGTAACGAGCCAAAGGCGAAGTTAATAATTGTGACAGCGAAGCCATACAAATTTTGCGATTGAATAAAGAACAAAATTTATGAACCTTAATTTTAATTACAGTGTAATCTTTCATGTTGAAAATTAGTTACTACAGTATAAGATGCGGCAAGCCGCATTTTATAACAGCGCTTCCGGGGATTTCTAATAAATTACCTGTCTCCCAAACGGATTATTGGCTGGAAGCGCTGATAAATTAAAAGCGTCTGCCCGCAGGTAAAAATAACAAAAAGTCTGTCCAAATCTTTTCCCGCAAGTTCTGCGGGCAGTTAGCTTTATAAAACACCATACCGCAAAAAGCAAAGGGAAGCCAAACCTTCCCTTTGTTTTTAACAATACTTTAATATCAATTCATAGTCAGAAAAGGCGGCGTAATATAATGGAGCAAACACCGTTCGATAAAAGAAGGTTTGAACATATCGCAGGAAAGTGTGAAGCGGAATATTTTAACTATCTGCCGCGCAGCAGGTCAGGTATGCGCAAGTGGGAGATAAAAGCACGTTACGGGGATGACACAAGTAAAATAGTTGTAATGCGTGACAGTGGCTTTAACATCACCGGCGAGGTGATAGAAGTAAACGATTTTATAAACCGCGAAGAACGCAACGAAGAAATTTACAGGTTATATCATAATGAAGGCTTATCACAAATATTTTTGGCGAAGGTTTTTAATATGAGCCAGCCTTCAATATCGCTTATAGTCAACAAAAAATGCACATAATAACAAAAGCACTTGCATTAGGGTAAACCTAATATACAAGTGCTTTTAAATTTAATTCAGGTTTAAAATTTTATTTTTACAGTCTGCCGCTGCTGTTCAGTACGTCGCGCATTTTGTGAACTACCATTTGTTTAATGGCTTCGCGTGCAGGTTTTAAGTATTGGCGCGGATCAAAATCAGCAGGATGTTCGTGCATATATTTGCGGATGGAAGCAGTCATGGCAAGGCGCAGGTCGGTGTCAATGTTAATTTTGCAAACGCCGAATTTACCTGCTTTTAAGAGCATGTCTTCCGGAACGCCCTGTGCGCCGTCAAGTTTGCCGCCGTATTTGTTGCATTCTTCAACAAACTGCGGAATAACGGTGGATGCGCCGTGCAGTACAAGTGGGAAGCCCGGCAGCATGTTGGTAATTTTTTCAAGGCGGGCAAAGTCAAGTTCCGGTTTGCCTTTAAATTTGTAAGCGCCGTGGCTGGTGCCGATAGCGATAGCCAGAGAGTCAACGCCGGTGCGTTCTACAAATTCAACTGCCTGGTCAGGGTCGGTGTAGGTAGCGTCTTTGGTGTTTACTTTAACTGCGTCTTCAACACCGGCAAGGCGGCCGAGTTCTGCTTCAACAACAACGCCTTTGTTGTGGGCGTAGTCAACAACACGTTTGGTAAGCTCAATGTTTTCTTCAAACGGATGCTTGCTGCCGTCAATCATAACGGAGGTAAAGCCGCCGTCAACGCAGGCTTTGCAGATTTCAAAATCTTCGCCGTGGTCAAGGTGCAGGCAGATGGGCAGGCCGGTGTCTTCAACGGCTGCTTCTACCAGTTTCATTAAATAAATGTGGCTGGCGTATTTGCGTGCGCCCGCGGAAACCTGCAAAATTAAAGGGGAATTTTCTTCCTTGGCGGCAGAAACAATTCCCTGTATAATTTCCATATTATTGACATTGAACGCGCCAACTGCGTAATGTCCTTCATAGGCTTTTTTAAACATTTCTGTAGATGTTACTAATGGCATTTGCTACAACTCCTTTTCAAGAATTTTATAAGTTAATTATAGCATACTATATTGATAATTAGTATATAATTTTACGCAAATCTTCCGGAAGCCCGCAGGAAATTTCCAAAACCCTGCCGGTTACGGGGTGCGTAAATTTTAAATAACTGGCGTGCAGCGCGTGGCGGCTCTGCGGCCCGGGAGTTCCGTAGAGGTTGTCGTTATAAAGCGGGCAGCCTATATGCGCAAGGTGCACGCGTATCTGGTGGGTGCGCCCTGTGTGCAGCGTAAGTTCCGCAAGTGCCATGTTTTTATTTGTAAAAAGCACGCGGTAATCGGTGCGGGCATATTTGCCGCTTTCGCTGATGCAGCGCTCAATTATGCTGCCTTCCTTGCGGGCAATGGGCGCTTCAATAATGCCTTCTGCGGCAGGCGGAAGGTTTGACGTAATGCCGAGGTATTTTTTTACCATTTGCTGCTGCGAAAGCAAAAACTGGATGCGCGGCTGCTTGGCAAAAACAACAAGCCCGGAAGTATTGCGGTCAAGCCTTGAAACTGGGTGCAGGCCGCTTTCAATATTACGGTCTTCGTAATACTTCTTTACAAAATTATATAAAGTGCTGCCGTCCTCTTTAACGGTGGGGTGTACAAGCATGCCTGCCGGTTTATTAATAACAAGCATAAAGCCGTCTTCATAATAAACGGTTCCGGGGCCTAAAGTAAACATCAGTGCCGCACCGTGTTTTCCTGGCCGGCGGCAAGCAGGCTGTCGAGCTTTTGTTTTACCTGCGCGCGTATATTGCCAAGATATGCTTCATAAAGTTCTTTCTGTTCAAGAAGTTCGCTTTCCGTAAGCCCTTCGGTACGTTTTTTGGCTGCCAGAAAGTTAATGCGTGCTATCATTTCCTGCATATTCATAAATATCGTCCTCCTGTATCTGTTTTATTATAGCAGGGGCAGGCAAAGCGGGCAATATTTAACTTGCCGGGAACGATTTTTATTGGACTTTTAAAAATTCTATGTTATAATGGTACGGTAAGTGAATAAATCGGCCTGTGTACTGCGGTGCAAGCCCGCAGCGGTCCCGCCGCCGGTTTTAGCCGGAAGCATGGCTGATAATGGCTGTATCTACGGGCGATGGAGAGAGCAAAAGGAACACTGCGCAAGCGGTGTTGTTGGTATTTGTGACTTCTGCCGTAGGGCAGGAGCCTTTTTTATTATTAAAGGCAGCTGTTCCGGCGTATTGTGCCGGAATTGGAAAGGATTTTTATGGAAGAATACACATTTTCGCAGGGCAAACAAATGCGCTGTGGTTATACAACCGGAAGCTGTGCCGCTGCTGCTGCCAAAGCCGCGGCTATGATGCTGCTTTCCGGGCGCCGCATTGATTTTGCCGATATAGATACGCCCAAAGGCGTGCGGCTGCACCTTGAAACGCACGAGGTTGAAATGATGCCGGATTACGCTTGCTGCGCCATACAAAAAGACAGCGGCGATGACCCTGATGACACCAATGGCATTTTAATTTATGCCAAAGTAGAAAAAACTGACGCGCCGGAAGATATTATTGAAGGCGGCGAAGGCGTCGGCAGGGTAACAAAGCCGGGCCTTGCGTGCAGTGTGGGTGGCCCTGCCATTAACCCGGTGCCGCGCAAAATGATTTTAAAAAGCCTGCGTGATGCAGCAGAACAGTTTAATTACAGCGGCAGCTTGAAGGTTACAATATCTGCCCCGGCAGGTGTACAGATAGCGCCGAAAACTTTTAACCCGCGCCTTGGCATTGAAGGCGGCATCAGCATTTTGGGCACCAGCGGCATAGTTGAGCCGATGAGCGACACGGCACTGATTGAAACCATGTACACCGAAATAAATGTACAGGCTGAAAAGGGCAATAAAGATTTATTGGTATTTTTTGGCAATTATGGCGAAGATTTTACACGCGATAATTTGCAGGTGGATATTGACAACGCCGTTACATGCAGCAATTTTGTGGGCGAACTTTTGGAATACGCCGTGTATAAGGGCTTTGAAAGCCTGCTTTTAATAGGGCACAGCGGCAAGCTGGTAAAACTGGCGCAGGGCGTAATGAATACGCACAGCAAGTATGCGGATTGCCGCACCGAACTGTTTGCCTTGCAGGCGCTGTTTAATGGCGCTGGCCTTGAAACGGGGCGTAAGATTTACGAAGCGCTGACTACTGACGAAGTTATAAAAATTTTAAAGGCAGAAAACATGTTTGACAAAGTTATGCCAGCAGTTACGGAAAAGATAGATTATTATATGCAGCACCGTGTGCACGGCAAGTTAAAAACCGGCGCGCTGATGTTCTCCAACGTATATGGCATTTTGGGCAAAACAGCCCATGCTGATGAACTTATAAAACTGCATCAGATGAAAAGGAAGGATGAAGATAATGCGAGGTAAATTGTACAGCGTAGGCATTGGCCCCGGCGACCCGGAACTGATGACGCTGAAGGCGGTGCGCCTTTTGAAGGAATGTGATGTTGTAGCGCTTCCCAAAGGTGACGGCGATATTATGACTGCAAAAAATATCGTTAATCAGATTGTAAATATCGATGAAAAGGAACAGGTTGTTATTTACATGCCGATGACAAAGGATAAAGACGCTTTGGCCAAGGCACATCAGGAAGGCGCCAACACCATTACCAAACTTTTGGATGAAGGCAAAAACGTGGTGTTCATCACGCTTGGCTGCCCGACTGTTTACGCAACCTGCATTTATGTGCATAAGCTGGTGCTTAAAGCAGGCTATGATGCAGAGCTCGTTGCCGGTGTAACCAGTTTCTGCGCCGTTGCCGCAAAGCTTAACGTATCGCTGTGCGAAAAGGCAGAGCCTTTAATCATCCTGCCCGGCAGTTATAAAGAATCGAGTAAATTTTTAGACGCGCCCGGCAACAAGGTGCTGATGAAATCGGCCAGCCAGATTGCCAGTGTGCGCGACGAACTTAAAGAGCGCGGGCTTTTGAGCCACGCTGCAATGGTGGAACGCTGCGGATTGCCCGGCGAAAAAGTTTACCGTGATTTGAATGAGATTGACGAAAAAAGCAGTTATTTTTCGATAATTTTAGTTAAGGAAAAGGAGTTTGACAAATGATTTATTTTATTGGCGCAGGCCCGGGTGCCGTGGATTTAATTACTGTGAAAGGCAAAGAACTTTTGGAAAAGGCTGACCTTATTATTTATGCCGGTTCCTTAGTTAACCCAGAACTTTTAAAATATGCGAAACCTGACTGCGTAATTATGGACAGCGCAAAAATGACTTTGGAAGAAGTTATTGCAGCCATGGTACCGGCAGCACAGAGCGGCAAGCTGGTTGTACGCCTGCACACCGGTGACCCCAGCATTTACGGCGCTCACCGCGAACAGATTGACCTTCTGCGCAGTTATGGGCTCGATTATGAAATTGTGCCCGGCGTAAGTTCCTTCTGCGCTGCTGCAGCCGCTTTAAAAGCAGAATACACTCTGCCGAATGTAAGCCAGTCGGTTATTATTACCCGTATGGAAGGGCGCACTCCTGTTCCTTCAAAACAAAAAATTGCCGATTATGCTGCGCATAATGCAACAATGGTAATCTTTTTAAGTTCCAGCATGCTGGAAAAACTCCAGAAAGAACTCATTGCAGGCGGTTATAAGGAAGATACCCCGGCAGCCATTGTTTATAAGGCTTCCTGGCCGGATGAAAAAGTTTGCCGCTGCACGGTAGGCACTATTGCCGAAACCGCGGCCAAATACAATATTACCAAAACCGCGCTCATTACTGTCGGCTATTTCCTTGGCAGCGAATACGACAGAAGCGAACTGTATAACCCGACCTTTGCGCACGGCTACCGCGAGGCAGACCCCAGCAAACTGGATATTAAACCTGAGGTTAAATAATGCTGGCAGTTATTTTTTCCTTCAGCAAACGCGGCGGGCTGCTTAACGCCGCCATAGGCAGGTTTTTGGCAGGCATTGGCTGCGAGGCAAAATGCTGCACTATGCCGAAGTTTGCCGGTGTATGCGAAGGTTTAACTGCTGTTGATGATTACAAGGCTGTTTGCGCGGAGTATTTTAATAAGGCTGACGCGCTGATATTTATTGGTGCCAGCGGCATTGCGGTGCGCGCTATTGCGCCGCATGTTAAAAGCAAAACTACCGACCCGGCAGTGCTTGTTATTGATGAATGCGCAAACTTTGTAATATCGCTTCTTTCGGGCCATATTGGCGGTGCCAACGAGCTTGCAAGGCAGATTGCCGCCGCAATTAAAGCCGTGCCCGTTGTTACCACCGCAACCGATGTTAATAACCTGTTTGCGGTTGACGAATGGGCGGCACGGCGCGGTATGGTTATTGAAAGCATGCAGGCTGCCAAAGATTTTGCAGCGGCGCTTGTTGCCGGCAAAACGGCAGGGCTATGCAGCGATTACGCAATTAAAGGTGCTCTGCCTTCCGGCGTGGAACTTGCCGGAAGCGGAGAAACCGGCATGGCTGTAACAACCTGCAAAAACAAGAAGCCGTTTGGCACAACAGTTGTTTTAATGCCTAAAATTTTACATTTGGGCATTGGCTGCCGCAGAAATACGCCTTTGGAAAAAATAGAAAATTTTGTGCTTGCTGAAATGGAAAAGCAGGGGTTTGACATGCGCTGCGTAAAAAGCATAGCTTCGGTAGATTTAAAAAAAGATGAAGCCGGGCTGCTTGCTTTTGCGGCAAAGTATAATGTGCCGGTAAAATTTTATACTGCCGCAGAACTGCAGCAGGCAAAAGGCGATTTTACGCCGAGCGCTTTTGTAAAAAGCATTGCAGGTGTTGATAACGTTTGTGAGCGTTCGGCAGTGCTTGCAAGCGGCGGCTGCCTTAAATTGCGCAAAACGGCTCATGACGGTGTTACTTTGGCGGTTGCGGAAGAACCGCTGATTATAGATTTTTAAAATAAATTTAGGATGGTGTAAAATGCAGAAAGTTTATGTAGTAGGTTTAGGCCCCGGCGGTGTGGAACAAATGACCGCACGCGCTAAAAACACGCTTGAAAAATGTGATGTTATTGCGGGTTACCATGTTTATATAGATTTGATTAAAAACGATTTTCCCGGCAAGGAATTTTTAACAACCGGCATGCGCAAAGAAGTTGACCGCTGCCGCCTTGCTGTTGAAGAAGCTCTGAAAGGCAAAACCGTAGCCATGATTTCCAGCGGCGATGCAGGCGTTTACGGCATGGCAGGCATTATGTACCAGGTAGCGGCAGATCATCCGGAACTGGATATTGAAGTAGTTCCCGGCATTACCGCAGCCTGCTCCGGTGCGGCTGTGCTCGGCGCTCCGCTCATCAGCGATTTCTGCCTTATTTCTTTAAGCGATTTGCTTACTCCGTGGGAAAAAATCGAAAAACGCCTTGACTGCGCATCTCAGGCTGATTTTTGCATTTGCCTGTACAATCCTTCCAGCTTTAAGCGCCATGATTATTTGCAGAAAGCCTGCGACATTATGCTGAAAAACCAGCGCCCGGATGTACCGGCAGGCATTGTGCGCAACATCGGCCGCGACGGCGAAACTTACGAAATTACTACTTTGCAGGAACTGCGCGATAAACAGGTAGATATGTTCTCCACTGTAATTATCGGCAACTCGCAAACCGAAGTTATTAACGGCAAACTGGTTACCCCCAGAGGCTATAAGCTGTGAACAGACGCATTTGGATTATCGGCGGTACAAGCGAAGGGCGCGGGCTTGTAAAAGAGCTTGCCGCGCTTGATATTGAAATTTATGTTTCGGTGGCGACCTTGTACGGAGCCGGCCTTATTGAAGAACACAATAATGTTAAAGTTCTGCCGGAGCGTATGGATTTAACGGCTATGTGCAGCTTTTTGGCAGAACACAAGCCTGACTGCGTAATTGACGCTACACATCCGTATGCTACGGTGGTTACGCAAACAGTAAAAGAAGCCTGCGCTTTAAACAATACGGAGTATCTGCGGCTTGTACGCCCGGCGGAAGCAGGTTACGGCAGTGCCATAGTTGTGCACGATGCCGCAGAAGCAGCCGAATTGTTAAGTCATACCGAAGGCAAAATATTTTTAACAACCGGCAGTAAAAATCTGCCTGATTTTACGGCTGTGCCGGATTACAGCGAGCGTATAGCGCTGAGGATTCTGCCGATGCAGGATTCCCTGGCCAAAGCTGTAGAGCTTGGCTATAAGCCTGCTAACGTGGTCTGCATGCAGGGCCCGTTTGAAGAAGATTTAAACATATCCATGATTAAGCATTTTAATGCAAAATACCTTGTAACTAAGGATTCCGGCAAAGCCGGCGGCTTTGAAGAAAAAATATCCGCAGCACATAAAGCCGGAGCGGAACTTGTTATAATTGCCAGAAGCGAAAACGAACACGGCAGCGGTTATGCAGATATAGCGGCGCTGATGAAAAAGCGTTACCAGACCGCAGAATGAAGGTGAAGAAATGTTAAGGGTTAATATTGTAGGCATTGGGCCGGGCAACCCCAAACTGTTAACTGGCGCAGCCCTTGAAGCAATAAACCAAAGTACGATTTTGATTGGTGACAAGCGAATGCTTGCAAATTTTGCGTCTGAAAAGCGTTTTTATGACACCATCAAGACAGCGGAAATATGCAATATTTGCGCAAATGCCAATCCTGAAAAAGATATTGTCAGCATACTTGTAAGCGGGGACGTAGGCTTTTTCAGCCTTGCCAAAACTATCAGCGGCAAGCTGCCAGATTGTGAATGTGTGCGTTTTTGCGGCATCAGCAGCCTTGTTTATTTTGCGCAGCAGCTGCAAATGTCCTGGGACGACGCAAAAATTATCAGCATGCACGGCCGCAGGCAGAATTTTATTGAAGCCGTTGCCCATAATGAAAAAGTATTTGCACTTACCGGCGGAGAAAATTCGCCGCAGGCTCTGTGCGCCAAACTGTGCCGTTTCGGGCTTGGCGGCGTGCAGGTTTATGTCGGTGAAAACCTTTCTTACGATAACGAAAATATCAGTTCCATGAAGGCGGAAGAAGCTGCACAAAAACAGTTTTCTTCGCTTTCTGTAATGATGATTATTAATAAAGACGCCAAAACTCTGGCACATAATGTTCACGGTTTGAACGACGATTTGTTCATGCGCAGCAAAGTGCCGATGACGAAGCAGGAAATCCGTGCGGTTTCCATTTCCAAATTAATGCCGCAGGAAACCGACGTTATTTATGATATTGGCGCCGGTACAGGTTCCTGCTCCATTGAGCTTGCTTTGCAGGCCGGACGCGGAATGGTTTATGCGTTTGAACGCAATCCGGAAGCGGTGCAGCTTATTGAAAAAAATAAAGAGCTGTTCGGTGTGGAGAATCTTACCGTAATTGCAGGCGAGGCTTCGGAAAAGCTGGAAGAAATGCCGGTGCCGGACTGCGTGTTTATCGGCGGCAGCGGCGGTAATTTGTGCAAAATGTTAGACACCATTTACGCCAAAAACGAAAATTGCCGTGTGGTAATTAATGCCATTACCGTTGAAACTTTGATAGAAGTGGTGGAGTATTACAAGCAGCATGAAGCCTACGCGCTTGATATTGTAAATGTGTTTGCGGCGCGCGCCAAAAAGCTTGGTGCTTATAATTTGATGATGTCCCAGAACCCTGTTTATATAATGACGGCATTGAAAAAGGGTGAGTAAAATGGCTGAACTGAAGCTGCCGCGTTTTATGCTGGCTGCACCTGCCAGCGGCAGCGGTAAAACAACTTTAACTTGTGCCGTGCTGAAAGCATTAATGAATAAAGGGCTGAAAACGGCGGCGTTTAAATCCGGCCCGGATTATATCGACCCGATGTTTCATTCCCGTGTTATCGGCACAAAATCACGCAATATGGATTTATTCATGCTTTCGGAAGAAACTGCCAAATATCTGCTTGCCAAAAACGGCAAAGATTGCGATATTGCGGTTTTGGAAGGAGCTATGGGCTTTTTTGACGGCATGGGCACTACGCTTAAATGCAGTGCCTACGATTTGGCGCGCCTTACCAAAACTCCTGTGATTTTGGTTGTAAACGCCAAAGGGGCTGCTCTTTCCATTGCCGCCATGATTGAAGGCTTTAAAAACTTCCGTAAAGATGTAAATGTTGCCGGTGCGGTTTTAAATAATGTAACGGCAATGAGTTATCTTTTTTATAAAGAAGCCATTGAAAAAGAAACCGGCATACCTTTGCTCGGCTATATGCCGCATATGGAAAACTGCAATTTTGAAAGCCGCCATTTAGGGCTTGTAACTGCAGGCGAAATTACCGGTTTGCAGGAAATTATCAATACGCTTGCTGCCCAGGCAGAAAAAAGCATTGATTTTGACAGGCTGCTTGAAATTGCGGCTGCGGCTCCAGCATTAACTTATACTAATTTGCAGCAGGAAAAAATTGCCGGTGTAAAAATTGCTGTTGCTTACGACAAGGCATTTTGCTTTTATTATCAGGACGCACTGGAACTTTTGGAAAGCCTCGGCGCAGAGCTTGTATATTTCAGCCCGCTGGAAGATAAAAAGCTGCCGGAATGTGACGGCTTGTATCTTGGCGGCGGCTATCCGGAGCTGTATGCCAAGGTGCTGCAGGATAATTTTTCCATGCGCGCCAGCATAAAAAATGCGGTAGATTCCGGGCTGCCGTGCATTGCCGAATGCGGCGGCTTTATGTACCTGATGAAGGCTTTCCGCGATAAGAGCGGGCAGGTTTATGACTGGGCAGGTGTTGTAGACGGCGAAACTTATATGACGCAGAAACTGAACCGTTTTGGCTATGTTGTTTTAACGGCCAAGCGCGATAATATGCTGTGCAAAAAAGACGGGCAAATTAACGGGCACGAGTTCCATTATTCCGACAGCACCAATAACGGCGACACTTTTGCCGTTGCCAAAGCTTCCGGAACAAAAGCATGGGAAGCGGTTTACACAACGCCGAACCTTTACGCAGGCTATCCGCACATTCATTTGTGGGGCAATACAGAGTTTGCTGCAAATTTTGTAAAAGCCTGCCGCGCATACAGGGATAAATAATGATTGGTTGATGATGAAGGGTTTGTAGTATGGTTCTTTTAACAGCAATAATTTTGGGGTTTATTTTAGATTTTATTTTTGGCGACCCGCGCTGGCTGCCGCATCCTATTTGCTTTATAGGCAAACTGATAAGCATAACCGAAAAGGCTGTGCGCCGCTTTTGCGGAGAAAAGCCAGAAGGTTTGCTGATGGGCGGCTTTGTGATGGTGGTTATTGTTTTAACGGTAACCTTTGCTGTGCCGTATTTTATTTTAACGCTGGCAGAAATGTACAGCCCGGTACTGGCGTTTGCCGTTGAAACATTTATGTTTTATCAGATTTTTGCAATGCGTTCCCTTAAAGAAGCAAGCTTGCAGGTGTATGAAGCACTGAAAAGCGGCGATTTGCAGGAAGCGCGCAAAAAGCTTTCATGGATTGTAGGGCGCGATACGGCAGAACTTACCGATGAAGAAGTTGCAAAGGCTGCCGTGGAAACAGTTGCGGAAAATACCTCTGACGGCGTTATTGCACCTCTGTTTTTCATGTTTATCGGCGGGGCGCCGCTGGCATTTTTGTATAAAGCAATTAACACCATGGATTCCATGGTTGGCTATAAAAACGATAAATATTTGTATTTTGGGCGCTGTGCAGCAAAGCTGGATGACGTTGCCAACTTTATACCGGCGCGTATTTCCGGTTTGTTAATGGTAGCGGCAGCGTATTTTCTGAATATGGATGCTTCCGGTTCGTGGCGTATTTTTAAGCGCGACAGGCGCCACCATTTAAGCCCCAATTCGGCCATGACGGAATCGGCGGCAGCCGGTGCGCTGGGCATTAAACTTGGCGGCGGGCATTTTTACTTTGGCAAATGGGTGCCTAAAGATACCATTGGCGACGAAGTGAAAAAAACGGATGCCGAAGATATTGTAAAAATGAATGGCTTAATGTACATGACCTGTATTTTAAGCATTTTAACTTTTTCTTTGGTTTATTTAATTAAGATTTTTATAATTGGAGAGTAAATGATGTATACCTATGTGCATGGCGGCGATGTATATACCGCCAGCGGCAAAAAGAACCTTGCTGATTATTCTGCAAATATTAATCCGCTTGGTTTGCCGCAGTCTGTAAAAAAAGCAATTGTAAAATCCATTGCAGGATGTGCGGATTATCCGGACCCGTTCTGCCGCCGCTTAACGGAAAAACTGGCCGGATTTTTAGCCGTGCCCGGGGAATACATTTTTTTCAGCAACGGTGCAGCTGATGTACTGTTTAAACTGGCGCTGGCCTTAAGGCCTAAAAAAGCGCTGCTTCTGGCGCCTACCTTTGCCGATTATGAAAAGGCTCTGCGCAGTGTTGGCTGCCGGATAAATTATTACTTGCTGCAGGAAGAAAATAATTTTGAACCTCAAAGTGATATTTTGAGGCAGTTAACGCCGGATATTGATTTTGTGGTTATCTGCAACCCCAATAATCCTACCGGCAAACTTATTGGTAAAGAACTTTTGGCAGAGATAATTGCCAAATGCAAAAAACTTAACATAAAAATTTTAATTGACGAATGTTTTATGGATTTTGTGGCTGACGAAAATGCTTACAGCATGATTGAAAAGCTGCAAAGCAATAATAATCTTATTATATTAAAGGCCTTTACCAAAACCTATGCCATGCCGGGTTTGCGCCTTGGCTACTGCCTTACGGCAGATACGGATTTGCTTTTGCGCCTGCATGAATGCGGGCAGGACTGGAATGTTTCCGTACCGGCGCAGGAAGCAGGCAGCGCAGCTTTGGATGAAACTGCATATGTTGAAAAGGCAAAAAAACTTATAGCAAAAGAACGCCGTTACCTCACCGCCGCGCTGAACAGGCTCGGCGCCAGAACTTATGGTTCTGAGGCTAATTATATATTTTTCAAACTGGAACAGCCGCAGGATTTAAAAGAACAGCTTTTAAAGAAGGGCTTTTTAATCCGCAGCTGCGCCAACTACCATAACTTAAACGGAAATTATTACCGCATTGCCGTTAAAAGGCATGCCGTTAATATAAGATTTATCAAAGCATTAAAGGAAGTACAAAATAATGCGCTCATTAATGGTGATAATTGACGGGTTGGGAGATGACCCGATAGATGCTTTTGGGGGCAGGACGCCGTTTGAATATGCCCGGCATCCTAATATTGACAAACTGCTGAAAAAAGGTTCATATTCGGAAATAAGCATTTGCGGCAATGATTTTCCGGCGGAAAGCCTGGGATGTATTTTACGGTTGCTTGGCGTTGAGCAGAAGGACTTTCCGCTTAACCGTGCCTATCTGGAACTTTTGGCAAACGGGCGCGACATCAGTGAATATGAAATGGTGCTGCGCTGCAATCTGGCATCTGTTGACGGAGCCGGAAAGCTTGTTTCATTTAACGCAATGGGGCTTACAGCAAAAGAAATGGCAGAAGCTGCCGCCGTATGCAATAAGCTGTGGCAGGGAATTGAGTTTTTGCATCTTTCCGAGTACCGCAATTTATTGATTCTGGATAACGACAGGCAGATTCTGCATGACTGTCATATTGCTCCTCCGCACGAGAGCATGGGGCTTAATATCGACATGCTTTTGAGTGATTTGAAAGCAAGGTCATTGCTTTTAAAAACATTTATAGATGAAACTACCGAAAAACTTAAACCTTTTGCCAGAAACGGCATCAGTTACAGGATTTATCCGTGGGGGCCTTCGGAAAGAAAGCTGCTGCCTGCATTTTATGATTTGCATGGCATTAAAGGTGCAGCCGTATGCAAGGCCGAAATTGTACGCGGCATTGCCCGCGCGCTGAAAATGCCGGTGCCTGATTTGCCAACGGCAACGGCGGATATTGATACCGATGTTTGTGCCAAGGCAGAGCAAACCATAAAATTTTTAAAGGATTACGATTTTGTGGTTACGCATTTTAACGGCAGCGACGAAGCGGCGCACAGGTATGATTACACCGGCAAAGCGGATTTTATAACACGCATTGATGAAGACTTTATCGGCCCTGTTTTAAAAAGCGTTAAAGAGCCGCTTAAAATACTTATTTGCGGCGACCATGTAACAAGCTGCGTAACAGGCAAACACAGCGCCGGTAATGTGCCGGTAATTGCCGCCGCAGTTAACTGTGATAATAATGCGCCTATTATTGGCGGTTACCATGATATACATAAATTTTTAATGGGAGCGAGTGATTAACGTGGCCAAAACAATAATGGTTCAGGGAACAATGTCAAATGCAGGCAAAAGCCTTGTGACTGCGGGCTTGTGCCGTGTTTTCAATCAGGACGGCTATAAGGTGGCGCCTTTTAAATCGCAGAATATGGCCCTTAATTCTTTTATAACGCGCACCGGCGCGGAAATGGGCAGGGCGCAGGTTGTGCAGGCGGAAGCTGCCGGTATTGAACCTGACGTTGCCATGAACCCGATTTTGTTAAAACCTACCAGTGACTGCGGTTCGCAGGTTATTGTAAACGGTGAGCCTATCGGCACAATGACAGCGGCTGAATATTTTAAAATGAAGCATACGCTGAAGCCGGAAATTATGAAAGCCTTTAACGGACTTGCAGATAAAAATGATATTATCGTTATCGAAGGCGCCGGCAGCCCGGCGGAAATTAACATTAAAACCGACGATATTGTAAACATGGGCATGGCCAAAATGGCAAAGGCTCCTGTACTTCTGGTTGCGGATATCGACCGCGGCGGCGTATTTGCCTCCATTTACGGAACATTAATGCTGCTTGAGCCGGATGAACGCGCAATGGTAAAAGGCGTTATCATTAACAAATTCCGCGGCGATGTGGAAATTCTGCGCCCGGGTTTGAAAATGATAGAAGAAAAAACAGGCGTGCCAGTTGTAGGCGTAGTGCCGATGCTGCATGTCGATATAGAAGACGAGGACAGCCTTTCCGAACGCTTAACCGAACATACCGAAGTTAAAGCGGTTGATATTGCCGTTGTGCGTATTCCGCGCATGTCCAACTATACCGACTTTAACGTGTTTGAACTTATTCCCGGCGTTTCCCTGCGTTATGTAGATAAAGTGCAGGATTTGAAAAATCCAGATATGATTATCATTCCCGGCACCAAAAATACTATTGGCGACCTTAAATGGCTGCGCCAGAGCGGTTTTGAAGCGGAAATTCTGAAGCATGCGCATAAAGGGACTGTTATTTTCGGCGTTTGCGGCGGTTACCAGATGCTCGGCAAAAACCTGAGCGACCCGTATGGCGTTGAAGAAGGCGGCGATACTGCCGGTATAGGTCTTTTGAATGTTGAAACCATTTTTGCAGAAAAGAAACGCACTATCCGCGTGGAAGGCCGTTTCGGCAGCGTGCAGGGCGTTTTTGCAAACCTCAGCGGCAAAGATTTTTACGGCTACGAAATTCATTCCGGCGTAACCGAATTTGATAAATATAATGCGCTGACCCAGATGCAGCCTATTTACGAAGAAGGCGGCGTTATGCCGGAAGGTTCCCAGCATATTGAAGGACAGCTTAATGTTTACGGCACTTATGTACACGGCATTTTCGACAGCGAAGGCGTTGCAGCTGCCGTTGTTGAAGCACTGCTTGCCAAAAAAGGCATGAGCGGCGACGACATTAAAGTTATCAATTTTGATGAATATAAAAAGCAGCAGTACGATATTCTTGCCGACAATATCAGAAAGAACATCGACATGAAGAAAGTTTACGAAATTTTAGAGGCTGGTATTTAAATGTTTGGGTTAATACATATTTACTGCGGCGATGGCAAGGGAAAAACCACCGCTGCCGTTGGCTTAGCAGTACGCTGTGCAGGGCGCGGCAATAAAGTTCTGCTGGTGCAGTTTTTAAAAAGCCGCGACAGCGGGGAGCTTTATTCGCTTGCCAAACTGCCGGATATTGAAGTAATGCGCGGCAAAGAAAGCAAAAAGTTTACTTTTCAAATGAATGAAGAAGAAAAACATGCTTTGCTTATCGAGCATAATAAAATGTTTGAACAGGTTCTGGCAAAAATAAAAAACGGCGGCTATTCGCTTTTAATTTTGGACGAAGTAATAGGCGCACTGAACGCAAAAGTTTTTGAAATGCCGAAACTCATTGAATTTTTGCGGCATAAGCCGGAAAATCTGGAAGTTGTTTTAACAGGGCGCAACCCCGCACCGGAGCTTGTAGAAATTGCCGATTATGTATCGGAAATGCGTAAAGTAAAACATCCGATGGATAAGGGAATTATGGCGCGCGAAGGTATTGAAAAATAACAGGAGGTTTATATGAAATTACAAAATGTACTGCCTGCGGATATAGAAAAACGCAGCATGGAAATTATCGGTGAAGAACTGGGCGAATTAAAAATTGATCCCGAAAAAATAAGCATTGTTAAACGTGTTATTCATACCTCTGCTGATTTTGACTATGCACGCAATATGCGTTTTTCTGAAGGCGTAGTTGAAAAAGCACTGGAGGCTTTAAAAAACGGCGCAACCATTATTACCGATACCAATATGGCCTGCACCGGTATTAATAAAGCAGGGCTTGCCAAGCTCGGCGCCAAAGCCGTTTGCTTTATGGCAGATGCCGATGTTGCAGCTAGAGCAAAAGAAGCAGGCTCCACACGTGCGGCAGCCTGCATGGAAAAAGCCTGCACCGTTGAAGGCCCGGTAATTATTGCCGTTGGCAATGCACCTACCGCGCTGGTACGCCTTGATGAGCTTGTAAAAGAGGGCAAAATAAAACCGGCACTGGTAATCGGCGTGCCGGTAGGTTTTGTTAATGTAGTGGAATCAAAAGAAATTATTATGCAGACAGGCATTCCTTATATCGTAGCAGTTGGGCGCAAGGGTGGCAGCAACGTTGCAGCTGCAATCTGCAACGCGCTTATTTATAAACTGACAAGATAAGCCGGCAAAAAAAGATAAATATTTTAAACTTTGCATACGGAATCAGTATTTTAAGGTGTGTTTATATACCCTGAAAACTGGTTCCGTATTTTATTTTATGCTTTTTGTAAAAAGTGCAGGAAAGCATACATAAAAATAAAAAAATCCCGAACGGAAAACGTCCGGGACATTGATTCTCTGGCTCCCCGAGTAGGACTCGAACCTACGACGCCCTGATTAACAGTCAGGTGTTCTACCGGCTGAACTATCGGGGAATTTTGTTGACGAAAGATATTATAATATTTTCTCAAACCGCTGTCAATAGTTTAATTGCACAGGAATTAAGCTGTATTAAGATTTTTCTCTGGCTTTGGCTGCCGCTGCGTTTGTTTGCTGTTTTCTTTAAAATTCACAAAAAATACCGTATTTGCGCTCCAAAAAGGTATTATATGCAGGCATTTTAATGTTATAATTGTTTTTAACTTTTTGTTTTAAGACAGGGGAATAAGAATGAAAAATTTTAAAAACATAATATTGTTAACTGCTTTTATTATTTGCGGCATTATTTGTTTGCCCTGCCAGTTAAAGGCATTTGCCGCTGCGGCAGAAAATGAAAACTTTGCCAAACTGAACACTGATTTACAATTATTAATTGACGATGACAAAAATGGCGTACCCGGTGTTGGTGCGGCGGTTATTAAAAACGCCCGGATGGTTTATGAAAAGACTTTGGGCAGCAGGTACATTGATAACGCAAATCCTCAAAATAACCTGCCGCTTACGCGGGATACCAAACTGCGTATTGCATCTCTTTCCAAAGTTTTTGTTGCGGCTGCGTACATGCAGCTTGCCGAACAGGGTAAAATTGATTTGGACGCAGATATAAGCCGTTACCTTGGCTTTACGCTGCGCAATCCAAACTATCCTGATACGCCGATAACTTCTAAAATGCTGTTAAGCCATACTTCTTCGCTGCGCGACGGTGAAGTTTATACAATACCTTCAAAATACAGCTTGCAGGAGTTATTCCGCCCGGACGGGATATTTTATGAAGGCGGGGCGCATTATGCGCCTTACGGTGAAGCACCGGGCGAATTTTTCTGCTATACAAATTTAAATTACGGAATTTTGGGAACCATTATGGAAAAAGTTACCCAGACGCGGTTTGATAAATATATGAAGCAGGCAATTTTTGACCCCATGGGAATTGATACCAGCTTTAACATAACCGATTTTAACGAAGCTGCGCTGAATGATTTTGGGCTGATTTATCAGAAGCAGGAATATGGAATTTGGAATACTGACGGTCCGTGGATTGCGCAGGTTGACGACTATTCTGCGTTAAAAATATACGGCAATAATCTGTACAACATATATAATTACGATGAATATATAACAGGAACCAATGCCACAATATTTTTTCCGCACGGCGGCTTGAGAATAAGCCTTGCCGAGCTGGAAAAGTGGATACAGATGCTTATTGATAACGGCAAATATAACGGAAAACGCATTTTAACGGAAACAAGCATTGATGAAATGTTTAAGCCTTACTGGACTTTAAACGAAGCTAAAACCAACGGCGATACTTACGGCGGGTTAATGAACTGCTTCGGGCTCGGTATTCAGAATATAAAAAACATTGATAAAGACCGTTTTCTGCCGGACAGGGATATAGAAATGTCCGGGCATTTTGCCGAAGCCTACGGTTTACTGGCAGGCATGTTTATAGACCGGGAACATAAAAATGGGTTTATTTATATTATGAACGGCATGCCAGGGCCGGAAAGTGCAAACGCCGGTGCTTACAGCGGCATGTATTTATGGGAGGAAAAAGTGTGCAGCGCCATATTAAATAACGCTTTTCCTAAATTGTAATTTCAGAAAGAATAAATTTTAATTTATAATTTTTGTACTTTTAAACGCTTAATTTTGCTGTATGCTTTTGTTGTATGTTATAATAATAATATATACTTTGCGGAGGTGATTGGATGTCGCTTGATACGGTTCTGCTTGTGGCCGGGGTAGTTTTAATCGGGCTGGAGATTGTTGTGCCCGGAGGCATACTTGGCGCAATCGGCTTGTTATCGCTGACAGCAGGGTTCTTTTTCTTCCTTGGCGGCGGCTGGGATGCGTTTTGCATTGTTGGCGGCACTGTTGCGGTGCTTGCGGCAATTTGCGCGCTGCTGTTCTGGTTTATACCGTCATCGTCAAGCTGGAATCCTTTTGTGCTGCGCGAGAAGCAGAAAAACAGCGAAGGTTATACCGGCGCGGCAGATTATTCCTGTTATTTAGGCAAAAAAGGTAAAGTAATTGCGCCGCTGCGTCCTGCGGGAACCGCTTTAATTGACGGTGAACGCGTGGACGTGGTCAGCTTCGGCGATTACATAGACAAAGATTCGGAAATTGAAGTTGTAAAGATTGAAGGCAGCAAGCTGCTTGTTAACAAATATGAGTAGGGGAGTGTTGTAAATGGCAGATTTTTTGTTAAGTTTTTTATTCAGCGGCGGTTTAATATCCGTAATTATAATTATCGCCGTTATAGCTTTATTCTTTAATTTTGTGCCGCTGGGATTATGGATTTCGGCCATTGCCGCCGGAGTTAACGTAGGAATTTTTAATTTGATAGGCATGCGCCTGCGCCGTGTACCGGCTTCGCAGATTGTGCTGCCGTTAATTAAGGCCAATAAAGCAGGCATGAATGTTAATGTAAACCAGCTTGAAGCGCACTATTTAGCAGGCGGTAACGTAGACCGCGTTATCGACGCATTAATTGCAGCGCACCGTGCGCAGATTCCTCTTACCTTTGAACGTTCCTGCGCTATCGACCTTGCAGGGCGCAATGTGCTTGAAGCGGTTCAGATGAGCGTTAACCCGGAAGTAATTGAAACCCCGGTTGTTTCTGCCGTAGCCAAAAACGGCATTGAACTGAAAGTTAAAGCCCGCGTTACCGTGCGCGCCAATATCGACAGGCTGGTAGGCGGTGCCGGTGAAGCAACAATTATTGCCCGTGTAGGTGAAGGCATTGTAACCAATGTAGGTTCTGCCGCAAGCCATACTGATGTTTTGGAAAACCCGGATTATATTTCGCGTACCGTTCTTGCCAAAGGCCTTGATGCCGGTACTGCTTTTGAAATTCTTTCGATTGATATTGCCGACGTTGACGTAGGACGCAACATTGGTGCAGCATTGCAGACCGACCAGGCGGAAGCCGATAAACGCATTGCCCAGGCCCGTGCCGAAGAACGCCGTGCCATGGCTGTGGCCAAAGAACAGGAAATGAAAGCCTATACGCAGGAAATGCAGGCCAAGGTTGTTGAAGCTGAAGCTAAAGTACCTGCCGCCCTTGCGGAAGCACTGGAAAAAGGACGCCTTGGCGTTATGGATTATTACCGTATGAACAACATTATTGCAGATACCGATATGCGCAAAATGATTGCCGGCAATGAACAGGATGTTGAAGTAGATAAAAATCCCGTTCAAAAATAAATGAGGGATTACTATGGACTTTGAAAACTTTATGGGCTTTTTGCCGCTGCTGATTTTTGTAATTACCGTTGTAATTGATAAATCGAACCGCAAAAAACGCCGTAACAGAACGGGACATTTTCCGCCGCTGCCGGATATGGACAGCAGCCGGGAAAACAGCGAAACTTACGACATTACATGCACGCAGCAAAGCCCGAAGGAAAGTACGGATAAAACTGTATATAAAGAAAAAGCTCCCGCAGCCGGCAGGGAAAGTAAAAAGCCCTGGTATGTAGAGTTTCCGGAAGACCGGGAAGCAAAACAGCGCGGAAAAGTTTTTGAACAGCCAAAGGTGCAGCCAACTTATAAAGTGTATAATGAACCGGCATTTATAACACCGCCGTCATTAAAAAAACGGCCTGCTGCACCCGTGTTTGCCATGCCACGCACGCAGAAAAAAGCTGCGCTCTTTAACGGCAAAATAAACCGCCGCAGGCTGCGTGAAGGTATTATAATGGCAGAAATACTTGATAAGCCGCGCGCATTAAGGCCTTATAAAGAGCCGTATTAAAATATCAAAGTGAACAGAGGCGTAAATATGCTTGAGAAACTCGATTTAAAACAAAAGCTGGATAAAAAAGAGTATGATAAAAAAATGGATTATTACGGCGATTTGCTCGGTAAACTGCAAAGGGAATGCCGCGCGGCAAAAGTGCCTGTAATCGTGCTGGTTGAAGGCTGGCGCGGAGCCATGCGCACAGATATTATCAATGAAATGATGCAGAAAATGGACTCCCGCGGTTTCAGGGTATTTTCCGCGTCCAAAATGACTGACGAACAGCGCAAGCAGCCGTTTTTTACATCCTTTTGGAAGCAGCTTCCGAGCTACGGCAATATTGCAGTATACCACCGCAGCTGGTACTTTTTGAAAAATGAACATAATGTTTCGGATAAAAGCCAGGTAGGGCATTTGCTCAATACCTCCTATTCACACATCCGTGCGTTTGAAAAGCAGCTTACCGATGACGGTTATGTGCTTCTGAAATACTTTGTGCATGTTTCCAAAAAGCAGCAAAAGGAAAACATGGAAAAGCTGAATAAAGTGTATGGCAAAAACTGGAAAAAACTGGATGTTCAGGAGCATAATGACGAAGACTACGATAACTTTATTAATGCTTATGAGCAGATGTTTGCCGAAACAGATACCGAAAACGCGCCCTGGCATTTAATTGCCGGTGATGACGAACGCTTTGCAACCATTCAAATTATAGAAAGCATGGTAAAATCACTGCAAAGCGCCCTGGCAGCGGCAGAAATAAAATCCCAAAGCCGCAGCATTGTGCTGCCGCCGCGCCATGTAGCTTTATATAATGTTCTTGATAAGGTAGACCTTTCAAAATCGCTTACCAAAGAAGAATATAAAGTTCAGCTTGATAAATGCAGGGAAAAATTAAAATCTTTGCAGCTTGATTTATACGAATCGCAGCGCTCGCTTATTGTAGCGTTTGAAGGCTGGGATGCAGGTGGCAAAGGCGGCGCCATTAAGCGTCTTGCAAGAGCACTTGACCCGCTTGGTTATGCTGTAAACCCGGTTGCGGCGCCGAACCAGGTTGAAAAACAATTCCACTATATGTGGCGTTTTTGGATTAAAATGCCGCGCGCCGGTGAAATTGCCATTTTTGACAGAACCTGGTATGGGCGTGTAATGGTTGAACGTATTGAGCATTTTGCAACGGATGCCGAATGGCAGCGCGCTTATGGCGAAATTAACGAAACCGAAGCGCAGTGGGCTGAACACGGTATTATTTTGTGTAAATTCTGGCTGCATATTGACCAGGACGAACAGTATAAACGCTTTAAAGAGCGTGAAAACGACCCTGACAAAGAGTGGAAAATTACCGAAGAAGACTGGCGCAACCGCGAAAAATGGCCCGCTTATGAAGCGGCTGTTAATGAAATGCTGATACGCACCAGCACAGATTACGCACCTTGGACGGTAGTTGAAGCCAACTCCAAATATTATGCAAGAATTAAAGTTTTAAAAACAGTAATTAATGCTATTGAAAAAGCTATAAAATAAGAGGTTTTGCTTTTGACTTGGGAATTAAAAAATAAAATTCAGGAAATACTGGCAAAAGAAACAGGCGCGCAGTGCTTTGCACCGGGGGCAAGGCGCGCCTTTGCTTTTTTGTACCCTAACAGTTATAAGGTGGGCATGTCAAACTTAGGCATGCACATTTTGTATCAAATTATCAACGGCCGCGGCGATACGGCCTGTGAACGCTTTTTTCTTCCGGACGGCAAAACGCTGGCCGAGTACAAAAGAACCAAAACGCCGTTAATGAGTATGGAAACTCAGCGGCAGCTTGCCGATTTTGAAATTATCGGCGTAATGATGTCCTTTGAAATGGACTATACAAATTTGCTTGCCATGCTGCAAATGAGCAATATAAAATTGCGTGCGGCAGAACGTAACGATAAAGAACCGCTGATTGTTATCGGCGGGCCGTGTGCAACCTTTAACCCTGAGCCATTGGCAGAAGTTGCCGATGTTTTTGTTATAGGCGAAGGCGAAGAAGTAATTAACGATTTGCTTGATGTTGTTTATAAAGGCAGAGAGCAGGGCCTTGGCAAAGAAGAACTGCTGCTTAATCTGGCGCAGGTTGATGGCTTGTATGTGCCGCGCTTTTATACGCCGCAATATGATGCTGACGGCAATTTTACCGGTATGGAGCATGACAGCCGTGTGCCTGCAATTGTTAAACGTCGCTGGGTGCGCGACTTGGATAAATATCCCCATACTTCAGCAATTTTAACTTCCGAAACGGAATTTCAGAATATGTTTATTGCCGAAGTAGCCAGAGGCTGCGGGCGTCATTGCCGTTTCTGCATGGCGGGGTACTGTTTCCGCAAGCCGCGTGCAAGAAATTACGACTTGCTTTTAGATAAAATTTTAAACAGGCCTGCCGTATCGGAAAAAGTTGGTTTAATGGGTGCTGCGGTTTCCGATTATCCGCAGATACACGAATTAACTTCGGCGCTTATTCAAAATAAAGTACCGTTTACGGTGGCCTCGCTGCGTGCAGACACTTTGGACAGCCTGCTTGCAGACGCTCTTGCGCAGAGCGGCCAGCAGACCATGACCGTTGCACCGGAAGCAGGCAGCGAAAAAATGCGCAGCATTATTAATAAGGGCATTACCGAAGAAGACATTTACAAAGCAGTTACGCTTGCCGCAGCCAGCGGCATGAAAAACGTAAAGCTGTATTACATGATTGGACTGCCGCAGGAAGAAGATGCCGACATTGACGAAATGACGGAAATGGTGCGCCGCATCCGTAAAAAAATGGATGAAGCAGGCAACAAGGGCGATTTAATTATTTCCGTAAACGCATTTGTGCCCAAGCCGTTTACACCGTTCCAATGGTCGCCGCTGTGCAATACCAAAATTTTGAAAAAGCGTTTTAAAATGCTGGAAACAGCTTTTAAAAAAGAAAAGCATATAAAACTTTTAACGGAATCTTTAAAGGAAACTGTTTTGCAGGCTGCACTGGCGCGCGGAAACAGAAAAACAGGGCAGTCTTTATTGCAGGCCTTTATGGAAGGCATACCCTTAAAACAGGCGCTTAAAAACAGCGGGCTTGATATTGAAAAGCTTGCCTGTGCGGAATATGAACCCGGCTGCCCGCTGCCGTGGAAGCATTTGGATATGGGCTTTAAAGAAGCCTATTTGATAAAAGAATGGGAAAATGCCAAAGCGCAGCGCTTTACGCCAATGTGCTTTGACGGCTGCAAACGCTGCGGAGTTTGTGAGGATTAAAATGAACGGATTCGTGTTGCAAAATAATAAAAATATCTGGTACGGCAGCTTTACTGCATTTGACGCATTAGGCTTCGGCAATGCGTTCAGTTGCCGCCTGCGCGGCGAAAGCGCACTAATATCTGGCGGGTTAAACTTTGCCCTTCATGTTGGCGACGAAGCCGGGTTTGTTTTAAAAAACAGGCGTGCCTATGCAGCGGCGCTCGGGCTTGATGCCGGTAAATTTACCTGCTGCGAACAGGTGCACGGCAGCAATGTTGCCGTTGTTGATGAAGCCTTGGCGGGCAAAGGAGCTGAAGCATACAGTGATGCCGTAAAAAATACCGACGCGCTGGTAACAAACCTTCCGCAGCTGCCGCTGATGCTGTTTTTTGCCGACTGCGTTCCAGTTATTTTTGCTGACCCGGTCAGCGGTAGTATAGGGCTGGCACACGCAGGCTGGCGCGGAACCGTTGCCGGTATTGCCGCAGGTACCGTAGCAAAAATGCAGGAAGCATTCGGAACGAAGCCGGAAAATATTCTGGCAGGCATTGGACCCAGCATTGGGCAATGCTGCTATGAAGTTGACGATAAAGTTTTTGAAGCAGGCAAAAAATATGCCGGCTGTTTTACGGCAAAAGAGAATGGCCGCTACATGGCAGATTTACAGGCCTGGAACCGCCTTGCACTTTTAGATGCCGGTTTACTGCCGCAAAATATTTATAATGCCGGTGTCTGCACGCAGTGCAATAAAGAACTGTTTTTTTCGTACCGCGCAGAAAACGGCAAAACAGGGCGCATGGGCGTAACTATTTGGAAAAAGTAAAAGGATAAATTATATTAACGGCGAATATAAAACCTTTAGGGGGTCTTTATATTGTTACAGGAAAATTTAATTAATGTACAAGCCAAAATAGATGCTGCGCTTGCAAGGCGCACAGAAGAAAAAATTACAGGCAATAAAGTTACTCTGGTTGCAGTAACCAAAAATCACCAGGCTGAGGTAATTACCGACGCTTTTAACCTTGGCGTTCCGGTAATCGGTGAAAACCGCGTGCAGGAAGCCAAAGCCAAACGTGAAATTGTAGGCAAAGGCAGCGGCAGGTGGCATTTAATAGGCCATCTGCAAACCAACAAGGCCAAACAGGCAGTTGCCATTTTTGATATGATTGAATCGGCGGACAGCGTACATTTAATGCAGGCTGTTGATAAAGAAGCCGCCAAAGCAGGCAAAGTTCAGGAAATACTTTTGCAGGTTAACATTGCGCGCGAAGAACAAAAAACAGGGTTCAGCCCGGAAGATTATGAAGCGGTTGTGCCCGAACTTGACAATTTTAAAAACCTGCACGTGCGCGGGCTGATGGTTATTGCACCCGCGGCGGAAAATTCCGAAGATATACGCTGGGTGTTTGCGGAAGGCTACAAGCTTTACTGCAAACTGAAACAGCAGCGCCCGGATATAGATATTCTTTCCATGGGCATGACGCATGATTACGAAACTGCTATTGAAGAAGGCGCAAATATGGTGCGCATAGGCACGGCGCTTTTCGGGCAGCGTGATTACAGTTTAAAATTTTAACCTGAGGTGATAATTTTATGAAATTATTGGACCGTATTTCGGAAGCTCTCGGATTGTATGAAGAAGACGATGAAATAATTGAAGAAACCCCAAGTGAACAACCGGAAGAAAAACCGGCGAAAAAAAGCCTGTTTTCACGCAAAAGCGCAGCGCCGGTAAGAGAAGTACCGGCTGCTCCGGCAGAACCGGAACCTGAGCGCAAATCGTTTTTCAAAAGCAAAACAACTGCTATGCCCGCGTCAAAAACAATTTCCATACCAATGGCGCAAAAGCAGGTTAAAGTAATTGTGCTGGAGCCGGTATCGTTTGACGATTCGCAGAAAATTGCCGATTACCTTAACGGCAGCCAGCCGGTTGTTGTTAATTTTGAAGCTACCGATAAAGTTGTTATGAAAAGAATGACCGACTTTATCAGCGGCGTTGTTTATGCTTTGGGCGGCAGCATGAAAAAAATAGGCCATAATATTTTGGTATGCGCGCCTAAAAACGTTGATATTAATGCAGATGATAATATTTATGACGAAAGAGGGGGACAGCCTTGGAAAAAATAACTGATAAAACAGGGCGTATAGCTTTTATTGGCGGCGGCATGATGGCGGAAGCCATTTTAAAAGGCATGCTGCATAAGGAAATTGCCGAGCCTGAAATGATAATCATCAGTGACCCTTCGGCAGGGCGCCGCGAATACCTTGAAAAAACTTATAAAGTTAATACCACCGGCTGCAATGCGGAAGCAGTTAAAACAGCAGGCTTTGTAATTCTTGCCGTAAAACCGCAGGTGGCTGATGCGGCCATAACTAAAGAAGTAGCCGTTGCAATTCCGCAAAATACAACGGTGCTTTCCATTATGGGCAGCGTTAACCTTGACAAGCTGCATAAACTTGTTCCTGGGCATGCTGTTATCCGCGTTATGCCCAACACCCCGCTGGCGGTTGGCTGCGGTATGACGGCCATTGCTCCTGACGAAAACGTAAGCGAAGAAATGCTTGATGTTGCCAAAGCTGTTTTTGGCAGCTGCGGCGAAATTGAAATTATTGCCGAAAGCGCCATAGAAGCTATTGCGGCAGTAAGCGGATGCGGGCCGGGATATGTATTTATGATGATTGACGCTCTGGCTGACGCAGGTGTAAACGCAGGCCTGCCGCGCGCCATGGCGATAAAACTGGCGGCGCAGACTTTTGCCGGCAGCGGCAAAATGGTATTGGATACCGGGCTGCACCCGGCTGTTTTGCGCGACCAGGTAACATCACCGGGCGGCACAACCATTGCCGGTATTCATGCGCTTGAAAACCGCGGCGTAAGGGCAGCCATATATGACGCTGTGCTGGCAGCAATGCAGCGCAGCAGGGAACTGCAGGGCAAATAAATGGCAGACAGAGAAAAAATACTGCGTTATTTTAAAGCCGGCGGCGATGAAGAACTGGCAGCAAAACTGCTTGACCTTGCCGAAGGTGCAAGAAAAAGTAAAAAGTTCCGCATAACGGATTTTTTAGACCCGCACAGCTATAATGTGGCGGAAATTGTTGCCGCAAACTACGAAAATATAAAAATTGAAGCTGACGGCGGTTTTAATAACGCCGAAAGGGTAAAAGCAGCTTTTATAGACGAAAACTTTATGGGCGCACCCGATTACGGCATCAGCTGCTTTGAAGTTAAATGGGACAAACGTTTTTATACCATTGGGCACCGTGATGTTCTGGGTGCGTTTATGGGCATGGGCTGCAAACGCGAAATTTTGGGCGATATTGTTATTACACCGGAAGGTGCGCATTTTGTTGCCGATAAAAGTTTTGCCAATTACATCGAAAGCAACCTTACGCAGATTGGCAGCGCGCCGGTTACCATAACCGAAATACCGCGCGAAAACCTTGCCCAGCGTGAAGAAAAAGTAAAAATCATCAGTGCCACAGTTGCCGATTTAAGGCTTGACGCCGTTGCCGCCGCAGGTTACGGTGTTTCCCGCTCGCGCATGGCCGATGAAATAAAAAGCCTTAATGTACGTGTAAACTGGAAGGAAGCCAAAAAGCCATCGCAAAGCGTAAACGAAGGCGATGTAATATCCTTCCGCAGCCGCGGGCGTGTAGAAGTTGCCGAAATACGCGGCACAACCAAAAAGGGACGCATGAGCATTACTTTAAAACGCTATATTTAATGTTGGAGGAAAGAGGCAGATGTTTACACCTCTCGATTTAAAAAATAAAACCTTTACCAAAGGCTTCCGCGGTTATGAAACCGAAGAAGTTGACAAGTTTTTTGCGCAGGTTGTAAAAGATTTTGAGCGTCTGTATCAGGATAATATCGAACTGAAAGAAACCGTTGAACGCGTCAGCGCCAAGCTGGAATATTACCAGCAAATGGAAGCAACCATGCAGAACACTTTGGTTGTGGCGCAGGAAACGGCGGACGAAGTAAAAAAAACAAGCGAAAAGAAAGCACAGGTTTTGCTTGACGAAACCACCGCCAAATGCGAAGGCATGAAAACAGATGCCAAAAACGAGGCGGACCGCCTGCTTAACGAAGCCAGTACTGCCGCAGCGCAGGCTAAGGCCGAAGCAGACAGCTATGCCGAAAAAGTGCGCAACGAAGCCAATGCCGAAGCGGATAAACTGCGCAACGATACCGAAGCCGAAATGAACAAGCTTAAAGCAGACACGCAGCAGTTTGTTAACAAAATGCGCATTGCCGCCGAAGTTGAAGTGGCAAAATTAAAGGTAAAATCGGAAGAATCCTGCAAAAATATTATTGATAAAGCAAGGGAAGACGCCGTTGAAACCCTTGGCAAAGCACGCATGCAGGCAGAAAAAACAGTTAGCGACGCCGACGCAAGGGCACGCAAGCTGATGTTTGACGCTGAAAACAAAGCAGCGCTTGCCAAAAACAGTTTTGATGACCAGGTAAAAAAAGCCAATGTACACCGCCAGCACATGATAAATTTGCTGGAATCGCAGCTTGAACTTTTAAAGAGCTTTGATAAAAATACTGAAGAATAGGCGGAACGATTATGATAATCCTTGTGAGGCACGGAGAAGCAACACATCATACTCAGCATTTAACAGGCGGCTGGACTGATTCTGACCTTACCGAAGCCGGGCGCAGGCAGCTGGAAGCACTTGCGGAAAAACTGGCACTGGATTTTAAAGGGCGCAGTGAAAAATTCCGCATTTTGGCGAGCGATTTAAAACGCGCTGCCGAAAGCGCTGCTATTATTGCCGCACGCCTGCATATGGACGGTAAAGTTGAAAAGCATACGTTTCTGCGCGAAAAAAACAACGGCCTTGCCGCCGGAATGACCGAAAGCGAAGCCAAGGCAATTTACCGTCCGGCAGCGACGCTTAAAGAACTGCACCACCGCAACTATCCTGGCGGAGAAACACGCAAGGAATTTTATGACCGCTGCGTTGAAGGCATTAAAGCCTGTGCTGATATGGAAAAAGAAAACCTGATTATCGTTGCGCACAAGGGCACTATTCAAAACATTATTTTTTACTGGCTTGGCTTTGATATTGAAGAAGTAAACAAATATAACTTTTCCGTCGATATCCTGCCGGGCAGCGTAACCGTACTTGGCATTAACAAATGGCTGGAACACAGCATCTTTTTGTTAAATGATACGTCGCATTTACATAAAGGCGAAGGATACGGAATTTTTTCGTATAAGTATTACAAAAAACATTGACGGTTTTTCGCCAGTGTTGTATAATGATTGTGTTTTTAAATATTCTTACAGGCTATGATAAAGACAGTAGCCGGCACGAAGCAGCGCAGCGATTCCGGGACAGTGCAAGCCGGAACAGGACAGAAGGCCGGTGAAAATCACTTTGGAGCTTCCGTACAGAAACAGCAGTAAGTACGGACGGGGTAACGCACGTTAACAGCGTTGAGAGTGGCGCGTAAATTCTGCGTCATTAGGGTGGTACCACGGGTTATACAGTCTCGTCCCTTTGGGATGAGGCTTTATTTTTTTGGAGGTGTAAAAAATTGGATTACAGCAAAACGCTTAACTTACCGGAAACAGAGTTTCCTATGCGTGCCGGACTGCCGGAACGTGAACCGGAAATTTTAAAATACTGGTATGACAACAACATTTACGAAAAGAAACAAAAACTGCACGCAGGCCACAAAAAATTTGTTCTGCATGACGGCCCTCCGTATGCCAACGGACAAATTCACATGGGCACTGCTCTTAATAAAATTTTAAAAGACATCATCATGAAATATAAATATACCCAGGGTTATGATACTCCTTACGTTCCTGGCTGGGATACCCACGGCATGCCGATTGAACATGCTGCCATTAAAAACCTTGGCCTGAACCGCAACGAGCTTGACCCGCTGGTACTGCGCAACGAATGCAAAAACTACGCTTTGCAGTGGATTGACATTCAGCGCAACGATTTTAAACGCCTTGGCGTTTTGGGCGACTGGGATCATCCCTATGTAACCCTTGTTCCTGATTACGAAGCCGTACAGATTCATGTATTCGGCGAAATGGCTAAAAAAGGCTATATCTATAAAGGCCAGAAATCCGTTTACTGGTGCCCGCACTGCGAAACCGCTCTGGCAGAAGCAGAAATTGAATACGCTGAACAGAAAACTCCGGCTATTTACGTAAAAATGCCGATTGTAAAAGACAACGGCATGATGCCTGAAGCAGCAAAAGGCAAACCGGCATATATGGTAATCTGGACAACCACTCCGTGGACCATGCCTGCCAACGTTGCCGTTGCCCTGCATCCTGATATTGAATATGCCTGGGTTGAATGTGAAGGCGAAGTTCTGTTCCTTGCCAAAGAACTTTTGGAACAGGTTGGCAAAGTATGCAAGAAAGATTTGAGCAACGTGCTTGGCACCTGCAAAGGCAAAGATATGGAATTTGCCGAATGCCGCCATCCGTTCGACACCATTGAACGCAAATCCATCGTTGTACTTGCCGACTATGTAACGCTTGATGCCGGTACCGGCTGCGTACATACCGCTCCCGGCCACGGCGATGTCGACTTTGAAACCGGTATCAAATATCATCTGCCGATTATCTGCCCGGTAGATAAATCCGGTAAATTTACCAAAGAAGCAAAACAATTTGAAGGCATGTTTGTATTTGATGCCAACATTCCTATCTTAAAATACCTTGCTGAACTCGGCATGCTGTTCGGCAAGGAAAACATCCGCCATCAGTACGCACACTGCTGGCGCTGCAAAAACCCGATTATTTACCGCGCAACCGAGCAGTGGTTCGCATCTATCGACGGTTTCCGTGATGATGCACTTGCTGCTATTGCCAACGAAGTTAAATGGATTCCGTCCTGGGGCGAAAGCCGTATCCATAACATGGTTGCCGACCGCAACGACTGGTGCATTTCGCGTCAGCGCGTATGGGGCGTTCCTATTCCGGCGTTCTACTGCGAAGAATGCGGCAAACCGATGATTACCGACGAAACCATTAACGCCGTTGCCGATTTGTTCCTAAAAGAAGGTTCTGACGCATGGTGGAAACACGAAGCCGAAGAAATTCTGCCGGAAGGCACAACCTGCCCGCACTGCGGCGGCAAACACTTTACCAAAGAAAGCGACATTATGGACGTTTGGTTCGACAGCGGTTCTTCTCATGCAGCTGTTGCCAAAGTACGCCCGGAACTGGCATGGCCTGTTGATATGTACCTTGAAGGCAGCGACCAGCACCGCGGCTGGTTCCAGTCCTCGCTTTTAACCAGCGTTGCCACCACCGGCCACGCTCCGTATAAATCCGTTTTAACCCACGGTTATGTTGTTGACGGCGAAGGCCGCAAAATGTCCAAATCCGTAGGCAACACCGTTGCTCCGCAGGACGTTATCAAACAATACGGCGCTGATATTATCCGCCTCTGGGCTGCTTCCAGCGATTACAAAGCTGATATCCGTATCTCCAAAGATATTTTGAAACAGCTTTCCGAAGTATACCGCAAAATCCGCAACACCATCCGTTACATTTTGGGCAATACTAACGACTTTGACTACGAAAAAGACAAAGTGCCGTTTGAACAGATGCAGGAGCTTGACCGCTGGGCACTTATGCACATGCAGCTGCTGAAAAAAGAAGTACAGCAGGCTTACGAAGATTACGATTTCCATGTACTGTACCATGCAATTCATAACTTCTGCACCGTAGAAATGAGCAGCTACTATCTGGATATTCTGAAAGACAGACTGTACGCTTACAAAGCAGACAGCATTGAACGCCGCAGCGCCCAGACTGCCATGTATGAAATTATGGTTGATTTGGTTGTAATGCTGGCTCCGGTACTGAGCTTTACCATGGAAGAAGTATGGCAGTTCATGAAGAAAACCTCCGATATGCCGGAATCCGTACTGATGATGCCCTGGCCGGAAGTTAAAGAAGAATACATCGATCCGGCTCTGGAAAAGAAATGGGAAGACTTTATCGGCATCCGCAGTGAAATTACCAGAGTTCTGGAAGTTGCACGCAAAGCCAAAACCATTGGCCATTCCCTTGATGCCAAAGTTGAACTTTATGCCGAAGGCGAAGCACTTGCAGTGCTCAAATCCGTAGAAAAAGATTTGCCTGCACTCTTAATCGTATCTCAGGCAGAACTGCATGAAGGCGTTGGTGAAGCAGGCGAAGCAACCACCCGCGAAGATTTAAAAGTTGCCGTTAAAGCTGCCGAAGGCCATAAATGCGAACGCTGCTGGATTTACAGCGATACCGTTGGCCAGGACGCAGAACACCCAACCCTGTGCGCACGCTGCGCCGAAGCAGTTAAATAATAAACTGAATATAACCGCATAAACAAAAATAAAGCCGTCATACCTTGAGGTATGGCGGCTTTTGTAATAATAAAAAAGAGCGGTTAAACCGCTCTTTTTAGTTTAGTTGTTATTGCTTTTTAGCTGCTGCGCTGATGATTTCCAAAACGAGGCGCGCAAGGTTGTACAGGTCTTTTTCTTTTAAGCATTCTTCGGTAGAGTGGATTTTATCCATACCGGTGGAAAGCGCTACGCAGGGCAGGCCCATGCCGCACAGGTAGTTACCGTCGGTGCAGCCGCCACTGCTGAAAAGTTTAAACGGCAGACCGAGTTTTTTGGTTGCTTCCTTTACAAATACAACGCCGAGGTCATTTTCGCTGATGCGCATTGCGGGCGAGCCTTCTTCAACGTTAATTTCAATTTGTCCGCCGCCTGCTTTAACGGCTTCGGTAAGAGTTTTTTGGGTATCGTTAATTAAAACGTCAAGCTTTTCCGGGTTCAGACAGCGCATATCAATAACAAATTCGGTGCTCGGCGCAACAATATTGCTGGCAAGGCCGCCTTCAATTTTACCGACGCTGAGCGTGGTTTCTTCGTCCAAACGTCCGTAAGCGGGCAGGGCGGTTAAGGCTTTGGCAGCCAGCATAATGGCGTTAATGCCTTTTTCGGGTTCTACACCTGCATGTGCAGCTTTGCCGATAACTTTTACAAACAGTTTTACGGCGCGCGGTGCGGCGTTGTTTACAAGGCCGGGTTCAAAACCTTCATCAAGGCAGTAGCCTATATCGGCCTTAATCCATGAAGGGTCCATATATCTTACGCCGATGCTGCCGATTTCTTCGCCGATAGTGAAGCACAGCTGAATATCGCCGTGGGGCAGTTTGTTTTCGAGGATTACTTTTACTGCTTCGAGGCTTGCGGCAATGCCTACTTTATCGTCGCCGCCGAGTGTGGTTGTGCCGTCGGAATACAGCACGCCGTCTTTGCGCACAACTTTGGTGCCGGTGGTAGGGGCAACGGAATCCATATGTGCTTCAAACATCAGGCCGGGAACTTTGTAATCCAGGTTTGAAGGAATAAAAGCCCATACGTTGCCGGTAGTGGCTCCTGCTTTTTTGCCTGCGTCGTCAATTTCGGCTTTAATGCCGAGTTCTGCCAGTTTTTTTACAATTAAATCAGCTTCCGCTTTTTCATCAAGGCTGGGGCAGGGAACGCTGACAAGTTCAATAAATTCATTTAAAAGACGTTCTTCGTTAATCATATTTTACCTCCGTGTGATATAACATCTTTTATATTATAACACTTAAAAATAATAAAAACATAAAACTTTTCATTTTTAAGGTGTTGGTTTATTCTGAAAATATGGTACAATATGGAGAGGCTTAGGCCTAATAAACGGCGCGGCAACATCTGTGGCGACGCCAGAAGGAGCGTATTATGAAACGCAGTGAAAAATTTGTTCAGGCTAACCGTGAAGCCAAGGCTACATGGATAGCACTCGCACTTGTAATTTTGTTTTGGTATGCGGCAGGCTTCGGGCTGGAAAATTCAACGGTTGAATTTTTCCATACACCCATCTGGGTTATCGGCGGCTGCATAGGTACCTGGCTTTTTGCAGTTTTGGTTTGCTGGGTGCTGGTTCGGTTTGTCTTTAAGGATTTTGACTTGGAAGACGGGGAGGAAAAATAATATGGGCAACTGGGTTAATCTTCTTCCTGTTTTCTGCTTTTTAATGTTCATGCTGGGCGTAAGTTTTTACATTCAGTATGCTTCGCGCAAAGAGCGCAGCACAAATTTTGCGCGCGATTATTTTATCGGCGGCTACAGCCTGGGCGGTTTTGTGCTTGCCATGACAACTGTGGCAACGTACAGCTCTGTAAGCACGTTTGTTGGCGGACCGGGCATGGCGTGGCTGGTTGGTTACGGCTGGCTGTATATGGCCATTGTGCAGGTTGTTGTTGTATTTTTGGTTTTGGGTGTTTTCGGCAAAAAAATTGCGCTTATTTCGCGTAAAATTAATGCCATTACGGTTATAGACGTTATCCGCAGACGTTATCAGTCTGATTTTCTTGCCAATATGTCGGCGCTCTTTATAGTAATGTTTTTCTGCGGCACAATGGTTGCGCAGTTTGTAGGCGCAGCAAAATTGTTTGAAGCCGTTACCGGGTTTTCGTATCTTACAGGCCTCAGCCTTTTTGGGCTGATTGTGGTTTTTTACACTACCGTTGGCGGTTTTAAGGGCGTTGCAATTACCGATGCCATTTGCGCTGTTGCCATGCTTGTAGGGCTGGGAATTTTGTTCAGTTCCATGCTCAGCGCAGGCGGCGGCTACGATAATATTATGAATTACATTAATACCAATCACCATGATATGCTGGAGCCGCTTTCGCAGGGCAAAATGCCTATGTCTTTGTATATCAGCCAGTGGCTGCTGGTTGGCATTTGTACGCTGGCTTTGCCGCAGTCCGTTGTGCGCGGCATCAGCTATAAAAATACAAAAGCGCTGCATAACGCCATGCTGATAGGCACTATTACCATTGGCGCCATGACGCTTGTAGCTACATGGATTGGCGTGCTTTCCAAAGGTATTTTAACCGACACTTTGGCGGCATATGGAAACAGCGTTGATAACATTACCCCGCTGACGATTGTAAAAACCATGGGGCCGCTTTGGGCAGGCATTACCATTATAGGGCCTATTGCGGCAACGGTATCGACTGTTTCTTCGCTTTTGCTTTCTTCTTCTTCTTCAATCATTAAAGATGTGTACATGCGCGAAATGGAAAAACGCAATGTTGAAGTAAGCAACGATAAAATAAAAAGGCTCAGTATGCTGGCAACCGTTGTGCTTGGCTTAATTGTGTATGTTGTTGCCATTGCCCCGCCAAGCGTAATCTGGCAGATAAATATGTTTGCCTTCGGCGGTTTGGAAACGGCGTTTTTCTGGGTGCTGCTGTTTGGGCTGTTCTGGCCTAAGGCCAACCGCATGGGCGCAATACTGGCAATGCTGGGCGGCGTGGTAAGCTACTGCGTATGTATGGCAATGCAGATTAAAGTTTTTGATTTGCACCAGATTGTTATCGGCATTGGCGTTTCGCTGATTTTGTTCCTGATTGGCACATGTATCGGCAAAACGCAGGATGAAGAAGTGCTGCGTGTATTTTTCCCGGAAAGATATCCGGACTGATTTAGTAAAATATTAAAAAATTAAGGCTGTCTGTTAATGCAGGCAGCCTTTTGCGCATAAAAAAGAGGGCAGAAGCCCTCTTATTTTTTTAGAAGTTCGTTTTTTAATTTGTAGTATTCGCGTGAAAAATATGCCGGAAGCTGTGCTTCTCGGTGGTCATAGCCATAGGCGCGGCGCGTAATGCTGATTACAGGCGGTGCCTGAATGCGTTTGGCAACTGCAAGCCCGCAGAATAATTTCCACCAGCGTTCAAGGTCGGCAATAAATTCACCGGGGGTTTTAAAGGTGGCCGTTATAATTTCCGGCGGGCAGTTTAAGCGTTCAGCCAATGTTCCTTCGGCATACCAGTGCAAAATATCGGCTGGTGAAGTTTTTTGCCAGCTTTCAACAAACATGGCAAACAGTTTGTCGTGGTAGGGGTAAACCAGCGGGTCGCCGCCGTTGCCGACTGTTTGTTCCGGTGAAAGCTCCGCACTGGGGCGCATGGTAAAAATTTCTTCCGGTATTACGGCTTTTTTAAATACGTGTTCGTTAAGGTAACGCCCTATGGCGTAAACATCATGCTTCCACAAATCGCCGATAGGGGCTACTGCGCCGCAGATATCGCCGTAAAAGGTGGCGTAGCCAACTGTGATTTCCGTTTTGTTGGAGTTGCACGAAAACGCGCCGCCGAAAGCTGCTGCCGCGCCTGCAAGAATACGTGCGCCGCGGTCGCGGGCCTGTATGTTTTCCATAACGTAAGGGGAAACGCTTAAATTAAAGGTGCTGTTGCTGTAATACGCTTCTGCATTTATTTGCGTAAGCTGGCTGTATGTATGTTCAACGCTTTCGGTAATGGGCACTACCATGTAGTTTGTTTTAAGTGCCTGTGCGGTTTTAAGCGCCATATCTTTGGTAAGGCCGGAATTGTAACGCCCGGGCATGTTAACCAAAAGCACGTTTTGCGGGCCTAAAATATCGGTGTAAAGCGCTGCCGTAACGGCAGAATCAATGCCGCCGGAAAGGCCTACTACCATTTTGGTAATGCCAAGCTGCTGCAAAAACTTTTGCGTGCCGTAACGCACGGCTTTATAAATATCAGCAGTATCGTCTTTGGCAGCAGCTACGGGCTGCGAATCTGCCTTAACTGTTTTATCTGCCGTATCAAAATAAAAGTACAGCAGGCTTTCTTTAAACGCATCGGCTTCGGCAATTAAAGTGCCGTTGCTGCTGTAAACGCAGCTGCATCCGTCATAAGTAAAAATGTTTTTGCCGTTATTTTGAATACCCGTGTTGTTGCAGTAAGCCAGAGGCAGCGCAAGTTTCTGCGCCTGCGCGGAAAACAAGCGGTGACGCTTGGCGTTTTTATTTAAGGTAAACGGAGAGCAGGAGAGGTTGCATAAAATATCCGAGCCGTTTTCGGCAAGTGCCGAAGGTATGCTGAAATGATAGTTTTCCGTCCAGCCGTCCTCACAAAGCATAATGCCGAGATTGATTTTTTGCCCCTTTATTTCCACTTCAACGGGATGTGCAAGCTGCTGCGGCGTGGTTTCAAGTTCTGCCGCCAGCTGCGCAAGGCTGTAAAAATAGCGGCTGTCGTCAAATTCACGGTAATTGGGCAGCGAGTGCTTAATAATGCAGTTGTAGGGCAGTTTGCCGTTGCCAAGGGCTTTGCCGCGGTAAGCAGCAAAAGCGGCGTTGTATTTGCGCACGCGCCCGTCCTCATTAACTTTGCTTCTGTCAATGGCAATGTTGCCGAAAATAACGCAGATATCATAATCGGCAGTTGCGCTTATAATTTCTTCACCAAAGGCTTCGCAGTCCTCCAGAAAAGATTTCTGCTCCCATAAATCGCCGATTAAATAGCCAGGTACAGCAAGTTCCGGCAATAATAAAATATCTGCTTTGTTTAAAGCAGCTTCTTTAATTAAATTTATAATTTTTTGTGTATTAAGGTCTGGCCGCCCTGCGGTAATTTCCGGCTGGGCGCAGGCAAATTTTATCAGCACTTTGCATCTCTCCGGTTTGCGTTTATATGTTTATGATGTTATTATAACAAATAAAGGCATGTAATACCATACAAATGGAGGCGATAAGCAATGCCGAAGCAGAAAAAAACCAATGCTGCACGCATTTTGGACGAAAAGAAAATAGAATACACTCTGATTGAATACGCGGTGGATGAAGAACATCTTGATGCCGTTCACGTTGCCCAGGAAGTAGGGCTGCCGCCGGAACAGGTTTTTAAAACCCTTGTTGTGCGCGGCGATAAGACAGGCCCGGTTTTTGCGGTTATTCCCGGCAACGGCGAACTTGATTTAAAGGCTCTTGCCAAAGCAAGCGGCAACAAAAGGGCAGAGATGGTTCATTTAAAAGAAGTGCTGCCGCTGACAGGATATATCCGCGGCGGATGCTCTCCGCTTGGAGCTAAAAAGAATTACCCCGTTTACCTTGACGAAACCTGCATTTTATGGGATAAAATTGCCATCAGCGCAGGGCTGCGCGGCATGCAGATTTTTTTAAACCCTGACGATTTGGTAAAGGCAACAGGTGCAGTTGTAGTAAACATTATTCATTTCTGAACGTGTAAATACTTGCCCAAAGTACATAAATATGCTATTATGACTCCATGGAAAGATGAAAGGATGGCTTTTATGTTATTTTTAAGTACACGCGGCAAAACCGACCTTGTTTGCAGTGCCCACGCCATAACGCGCGGCATGGCAGATGACGGCGGGCTTTTTGTGCCTCAGAAATTTGTAGCGGTTCCGCTTGAAGATATTATTGCTTTGCATAATTTAAGCTATCAGGAGCGTGCGGTAAAAATTATTTCGCTGTTCTTAACGGATTATTCCGAAGAAGAACTTGCAGATGCCGCTGCCAGAGCTTATGACGCAGCTAAATTCGGCAGCTGCCCGGCACCTGTTGTGCAGGTTAACGACAACACAGACGCTCTTGAATTGTGGCATGGGCCTACGTCTGCTTTTAAAGATATGGCGCTTCAGATTTTGCCGCTGCTTTTAACCAAAGCAATTGCCAAAACGGGTGAACAGCATAAAATAGTTATTTTAACCGCAACTTCCGGTGATACCGGCAAGGCTGCACTGGAAGGCTTTGCCGATGTTGAAGGCACGGAAATAATTGTATTCTACCCAGAAAGCGGCGTAAGCGATATTCAGAAACAGCAGATGGTAACGCAGGCCGGCAAAAATGTGCATGTATTTGCCGTTAAAGGCAATTTTGATGACGCCCAGACCGGGGTAAAACAAATTTTTGCCAATGACGCTTTAAACGAAGAAATTGCCGCTCAGGGCTGTGCTTTAAGTTCTGCCAACTCCATTAACTGGGGCCGCCTTGTACCGCAGATTGTTTATTATTTCAGCGCATACAGCGACGCAGTGGCAGCAGGGCGCATTAAAGCCGGTGACGAAATTAACTTTGCCGTGCCGACAGGTAACTTCGGCGATATTCTGGCAGGCTATTATGCCAAAATGATGGGGTTGCCGGTACACAAATTTATTTGCGCATCCAACAGCAATAATGTACTTACCGATTTCATCAACACCGGCATTTATGACAAACGCCGTGAATTTAAAAAGACCATTTCGCCGTCTATGGATATACTGGTTTCCAGCAATCTGGAACGCCTGCTGTACAGCGTAACCGATGAAGATTCCGAAAAAGTAACGGAATGGATGCAGCAGCTTAATACCGAAGGCGTATACAACGTAGGCGAAAAAATACACAAAAAAATTACTTCTGCTTTCTTTGGCGCATGGGTGGATGAACAGGAAACTGCCGAAACCATCAGACGTGTTTACAACGACAGCAAATATCTGCTTGACCCGCATACAGCCGTTGCCTGGAGAGCATGCGAAAAATACCGCCTTGTAACAAGCGATGACAGATATGCAGTTGTTGTTTCAACCGCAAGCCCGTATAAGTTCAGCGGCAGCGTTTATGAAGCGGTTAAAAACGGCGGCGAAGAATTGCATTCTTTTGACGCTTTGCATAAACTGCACGAGCTTACCGGCGTGCCTGTGTCGGAAAAAATGCTTCAGCTTGAAAATATGCCGGTTCTGCATAAAGAAGTTATTGAGCCGGAAAACATGGCGGAAGCAGTTAAAAACAGCATTTAGTTTTATTATGGCATTGCCCTTTGCGGCCGTGCCATTTTATTTTTATGCAGGTTTTAAAACCTGCGGCGTGGTATTTAACGTACAGGTATGTTATAATATAAAAGATAGTAAACTGTAAGCAAAGACAGTAAGTCTTGCAGCATTGGAGGATGTGGCATGGCTGATAAGGAAATTTTGCAGGCCAACGAAAAGGCTAACGAAGAAGCCGCAGGCGGAGCAGCACCGGAAGAAATAGGCGACGTACAGATTGCCGATGAGGTGCTGAGCATTGTGGCAAGCCTTGCTGCGCAGGAGGTTGAAGGCGTTGCAGGGATGAACGGCGGTTTTGCCGGTGATTTGAGCGAATTTTTAGGCAATAAAAATGTCTCAAAAGGCGTGCGCGTTACGGTAGAAGGGCATGTTGTAAGTGTTGAAGTGTATGTAAACATTGAATACGGCGGCTGCATACCGGAAATAGCTTTGGAAATTCAGGAAAAAGTGCGCGAAGCCATTGAAGACATGACAGGATACGAAGTTAAAATTGTGGACGTACATGTGCAGGGCGTGCAGCGCCGCCATAAAACAGAACTTGAACAGAGCCTGGAAGCGTCTGATAATAATTAACTCATTGGGAGGGAAAATCAATGGGAATTCCTGACAGAATAATTTTGACATTATATACATTTTTAATGGCAGTTGTTGCCGTACTTGTAGTTTTATGCAGCCTCAGCATTATTTCGCAGGCTGCAATCAATCAGTTTCTGGCAACCATTCCCGGCAACTGGGAGTATGCCGTTGGCGGCATTATAATACTTCTGGTAAGCCTGCGCCTTTTAATTGCCGGCATAGGCGCAACCGGTGTAAGCTCCTTAATTTTAAAAAGCAGCGATGCCGGTAAAATTTTTGTAGGCAAAAACGCTATTGAAGATTATATTTGTGAAATTGCACAGGAAGTTTACGGTGTTTACAACGTAAAATGCGATACCAAGCTTGATGATGAAAGCATCAGCGTGCGCATTAACGCTTCGATAGAACCGGGCATAAATATTCCGGAAACAACCGAAGAAATAAAATACAATGTGCGTGATACCATTAAAAAAGTATTGGGCATGGAAATTAAAGAAATAGAATTGTTCTTTAAACAGATTAAGGCCAAGAATTAGGAAGGGGGCACAGGCGATGTGGAATGAAATTCTCAATGATTTGTGGAGAGTATATCGCGGCCGTCTTTTAGGCTCTGTGTTCGGCCTGTTTATCGGGGCCATGTTTTTAATTTTGGGTTTTTTGCAGACGATATTTTTATTAATTTGTATTTCGGCAGGCTTTTTTATCGGCAACAAAATTGATAAAAAGGAAGACCTGCTTGAATGGCTGGACAGGCTGCTGCCGCCCGGCTACCATAAATAACTAAAAGAACGAGGTTAAACATGATTCGCAGAATATCAAGAGAACTTGTAGTACAAAGTTTATTCCAAATAGATTTTTCCGGCTGCAGCGCAGAAGAAGCATTAAATGCGGCAGTTGAAGAACAAAACAGCAAAAATGCGCTGAAAGCGCAGAACTATGCACAGATTGCTTTAAACGGCATTTTAAATTCGCTGGCAGAAATTGATGCAAAAATTACGGAATTTTCCATTGACTGGGAAGTAAGCCGCATGCCTGCCGTAGACCGTAATATTTTACGCCTGGCAGTTTATGAAATTTATTTTGCGGAAGAAAAAATTCCTGCCGGCATAGCAATTAACGAAGCCGTGGAAATTGCAAAAATTTACGGTTCGGAAGACAGCCCGCGCTTTATTAACGGGCTGCTTGGCAAAATGGTCAGGAACAATGAGTGAGCTTGAAGTTTACCTTGGCATTGATACAAGCTGCTACACAACTTCGGTTGCTTTTATGGACAGGCAGGCTAACCTTGTTGGGGAAAGCAGGCAGATTTTAAAAGTACACGAAGGCAAATGCGGCTTGCAGCAATCCGAAATGGTTTTTCAGCATACACGCAACCTGCCGGAAATGATAACAAACGCAATGCCCCGGGGCGCAAAAATTATTGGCGTTTGCGCTTCCGGTTATCCGCGTCCCCTGCCGGATTCTTATATGCCGGCTTTTTTGGTTGGTGCGGGGCTGGCGCGTTCTGTTTCGGTGCTTAATAATATTCCGCTGTGGCTTATCAGCCATCAGGAAAACCATCTGCTGGCAGGAAAATGGTCGGCAGGCGGGCCGGATGATGAACGCTTTTTGTTTCTGCATGCTTCCGGCGGCACAACGGATTTGCTTACGGCCGAAAAAGACGGCAATGGCAGTTATAAATTAACGGAAATCGGCGGCAGCATTGATTTGCATGCCGGGCAGTTTATTGACCGCATAGGCGTAAGCCTTGGTCTGCAATTTCCGGCAGGGCCGGCACTTGAAAAATTTGCCGGAGCAGCTGCCGGGCCTGTTGAACTGCCTGTTTCCGTTAAAGGCTGCAAAGCAAGCCTTTCAGGGCCTGCAACTGCGGCAGAACGTAAACTGACGGCAGGGGCAGACCCGGCCGGAATAGCGCTGGGCGTGCAAAAAGTGCTTGCAGAAACCTTTTACAGGCTTATTTACAACGCATGCAGGGAATATAATACCAAAAGCGTATTAATTGCCGGCGGCGTTGCCAGCAATACTTACATAAGAGAATATTTACATAATAAACTTACAGGCAGAAAAATATCACTTTGGCACCCTCAGGCACGCTTTAGCTGCGATAATGCCTCCGGCTGTGCCGCTTTTGCAGTTTTAAAGGGTGAAAAAAGTGTATGATGATGTTTATTCCGTCAGCCAGGTAAATAAACTTATTAAAGCGCTTGTTGAAGGTGAACGGCGTTTCGCCAATATTCAGGTGCGCGGTGAAATTTCCAATTTTAAGCGTTACAGCAGCGGCCATTGCTATTTTACGTTAAAAGATGCAGGCGGCGTTTTAAAAGCAGTAATGTTTAAAACGGCAGCGCGTACTTTGCGTTTTGAACCTCAAAACGGCGATACTGTTATTGCTGTTGGGCGCATAAGTGTTTACGAGCGTGACGGCGTTTACCAGCTTTATACAGATTTAATGATACCTGAAGGTACCGGCGATTTAATGCTGGCGTTTGAGCAGCTTAAACAAAAACTGTTAAACGAAGGCCTGTTTGATGAAAGCAGAAAAAAGCAGCTGCCGGTAAACCCCAAAACAGTTGGCATCATTACATCGCCTTCCGGCGCGGCAGTGCGCGATTTGATTACCGTATCGCGCAGGCGCAACAAGGGCATAAAGCTGTTGCTTTACCCGGTACGCGTACAGGGCAAGGAAGCACCGGCTGAAATTGCCCATGCCATTGAGTTTATGAACAGAAACAAAATGGCTGATGTTTTGATTGTAGGCCGCGGCGGCGGTTCTATTGAAGAATTGTGGGCTTTTAATGAAGAACAGACCGTCCGTGCAGTTGCTGCATCGGAGATACCTGTTGTTTCGGCAGTTGGGCACGAAACGGATTTTACTTTAACTGATTTTGCAGCGGATAAACGCGCGGCAACTCCTTCGCAGGCTGCGGAAATTGTTGTTGCCGACGCCAATGCTTATTTAAACAGCGTTGCGGAACTGGAAAAACGTTTAAAAAACACGGTCTTAAGACGTCTTGCCTTATCGGAAACTACGCTGGAACGCCTGCAAAATTCATGGGCGTTATCAAATCCACAGCGCATGCTTGAAAGCAGAATGCAAAGATTTGATTTTGCTTCGGTACGGCTTGAGCAGGTTTTTAATGCTGACCTTACGCAGAAACAGCACAGCTGCGGCGTGCTGGCGGCAAAGCTCGACGCGCTCAGCCCGCTTACCGTGCTTGCGCGCGGGTACAGTGTTACGGAAAATACGGATGGAAAAATTATCAGAAGTATAGCTGATGTACGCTGGGGTGATGAAATAGTAACGCAGGTCGGCGACGGCAACGTTATTTCGGTGGTTCAGCATACGGAAGGTCGGTAAAACATGGCAGTAAAAAAATCACTTAAAAATTTAAAATTTGATGAAGCACTGGCAATGCTTGAAGAAAAGGTAAAACTTCTTGAAGAAGGTAATTTGCCGCTTGAAGAATCGCTGGAGGTTTTTAAAGAAGGCATAGAACTAAGCAAAATTTGCGCAGGCAGGCTTGATACCGCAAGGCAGACTGTTGAACAGATTATGGAAACAAGCAGCGGTTATACAACAAAACCTTTTGAGGAGATTGATGAATAGATGGATTTTGAAAAATATTATTCTGACAGGCAAAAACTGATTAACAATTTTTTGGAAAAAAGAATGCAGAAAAAAGGTATTTCCCGCGTGGATGAAGCCATGGCATACAGCCTTTTTGCAGGCGGCAAGCGCATACGCCCGATTCTTTTAATGGCAACTGCCGACGCCGTTGGTGCAAATGGCTATAATTTTTTGCCAGTTGCTGCCGGGCTGGAAATGATTCATACATATTCTTTGATTCATGATGATTTGCCGTGCATGGATGACGATGATTACCGCCGCGGCAAATATACCAACCATAAGGTTTTCGGAGAGGCAATGGCGCTTTTGGCAGGCGACGGACTTTTAACACTGGCTTTTGAAGTTATGCTGGAGCAAAAAAATGTGCCGCCGGAAGTTTTGGTTGAAGTTGTGCGCGAAGTTGCCATGTGTGCCGGTAATTTTGGCATGGTTGGCGGCCAGGCGCTTGACCTTGACGCAGAAGGCAAACAAATCAGCGAAGCCGAACTGCGCAAACTGCATTCCGGCAAAACCGGTGCTATGTTTATTGCGGCAGTACGCGGCGGCGCGCATCTTGCCGGTGCAACAAGCGACCAGCTGCTGGCGCTGACGCATTTTGCAGACCTTTTGGGCCTTGCTTTCCAGATTACCGACGATATTCTTGACGTTGAAGGCGACCCTGCAGAAATGGGCAAAAGCGCAGGCAGCGATGAGAAAAAACATAAATCTACCTATGTAAGTTTATATACGCTTGCCGGCGCCAAGGCACTGGCGGAGAAAACCGTTGCCGAAGCACTGGAGTGCCTGGACAGCTTTGGCGAAAAAGCCGAACCGCTGCGCCGGATTACAAAGATGATGTGCGGACGTAAATCTTAATAATTATTTGCCGGTTTAATAATACAGGAAGGATAGATGCCTTAATGACAGCCGGATTATTAAAAAAGATTGATTCACCTGAAGATATAAAAAAACTTAATTATGAAGCGTTAAACGAACTGGCTGCCGAAATACGCGAGTATATGATTGAAGTTATCTCCAAAAACGGCGGGCATCTTGCCCCTAATTTGGGCGTTGTGGAGCTGACGCTGGCCCTGCATAAGGTTTTTAACTGCCCGAAGGATAAAATTATCTGGGACGTAGGGCATCAGTCATACATTCACAAAATAATTACCGGGCGGCGCGAAGCCTTTAAAACGCTGCGCCAGTATAACGGAATTTCCGGCTTTCCTAAAATTCAGGAAAGTAAGTATGATGCATTTGGAACAGGGCATTCCAGCACTTCGATATCGGCGGCTTTGGGCATGGCGATTGCACGTGACCTGAAGGGCGAAGATAATGAAGTGGTTGCCGTTATCGGCGACGGCTCCATGACGGGCGGCATGGCTTATGAAGCGCTGAACAACGCCGGCGATTTGCAGAAAAAGCTGATTGTTGTGCTTAATGACAATGAGATGTCTATCGCCAAAAACGTCGGCGCTATGAGCGATTATCTGTACCAGCTGCGCACTGCAAAAACATATACCCGCATAAAAAAGGATTTGGAAGGCTGGCTTAAACATAAAAACTACGGCGAAAATATTATAAATATTGTCCGCCGCGTTAAAGGCAGCGTTAAATATCTGCTTGTGCCGGGTTCTGTTTTTGAACATCTGGGCTTTAAATACTATGGCCCTGTTGACGGGCATAATCTGGAACATCTTGTGGAAGTTTTTGAAACCGCAAAGCAAACTCCCGGCCCTGTGATCATTCATGTTATTACCAAAAAGGGCAAGGGATATGAGCCTGCGGAAAAAAGCCCGAATAAATTTCACGGTACCGGGCCTTTTGAAATAAAAACCGGCAAAAAAATTACCAATCCTGATGCGCCGGTGAGCTATACCGAAGTTTTTGGCAAAACGCTGGTGCAGCTTGCCAAAGAAGATAAAAAAATTGCTGCCATTACGGCAGCCATGCCGGACGGTACAGGCTTGAATTATTTTGCCGACGCTTATCCTGACAGATTTTTTGATGTAGGTATTGCCGAGCAGCATGCAGTAACTTCGGCCGCAGGTATGGCTGCGGCAGGGCTGCACCCTGTTGTTGCGGTTTATTCTACCTTTTTGCAAAGAGCGTATGACTCGGTGCTGCACGATATTGCCATGCAGAATTTGCCGGTAGTGCTTGGCCTCGACAGGGCCGGGCTTGTCGGTGACGACGGTTATACGCACCACGGCGTTTTTGATTTTTCGTACTTGCGTTTGATACCGCAGATTACCATTATGGCGCCGAAAGACGAAAACGAGCTCCGGCATATGCTGGCTACCGCGGTAAAATTTAACGGGCCTGTTGCTTTGCGTTATCCGCGCGGCAGCGGCTTAGGAGTGGATATTTCAGAACCGCTGCATACCTTGCCAATCGGCAAAGCCGAAGAATTAAAACAGGGCAGCGATGTATGCATCTGGGCCGTTGGCAGCATGGTTGACGAGGCAATGAAAGCAGCTGCTGCTCTTGAAGAAGACGGCATCCGCGCCGGGGTTGTAAACATGCGCTTTGTTAAACCTCTTGACAGTGAGCTGCTGGTAAAAACGGCGCAGCAGTATAAAAATATAGTAACTATGGAAGAAGGCTCTTTAAAAGGCGGCGCAGGCAGCGCCGTACTGGAAGTGCTTAATGAAAACGGTATGCTTCAAAACGTAAAAGTGCTTAATTTAGGCATACCCGATAAATATATTCCCCATGGGGCAAAGCCTTTGCTGATGCGTGATATCGGCCTTGACCATGAAAGCGTTGTAAAACGTATTAAAGAATTTTTAAATAACGGAGATTAATGTGAAAAAAGAACGTTTGGATACCCTGCTTGTGCAGCGCGGATTTTTTGAATCGCGTTCACGCGCGCAGGCGGCTATTATGGCCGGGCAGGTTCTTGTAAACGAACAGAAGATTGATAAAACAGGCACGCAGGTAGCGCCTGATGCCGCAATACGCCTTTTGGGCGGCGACCTTAAATATGTAAGCCGCGGCGGGCTGAAGCTTGAAAAGGCAGTAAGCTGTTTTAACCTTGATTTGACAGGCAAAATTGCTGCTGATATCGGCGCTTCAACCGGCGGTTTTACTGATTGCGCCCTGCAAAATGGCGCCGCGCGTGTGTATGCAATAGATGTTGGCTACGGACAGCTGGCATGGAAGCTGCGCAGCGACGAACGTGTCGTTAATATGGAGCGCACCAACGTACGTTATCTGGAAGCTGACAGCCTTCCGGAAAAGGTTAATGTTGTAACGATTGACGTTGCTTTTATTTCTCTTGACAAGGTTTTGCCTGCGGTAAAAAAAATAATTGCAGATGACGGCATTGTTATTGCGCTTATAAAACCGCAGTTTGAAGCCGGTAAGGAAAATGTAGGCAAAAAAGGCGTTGTGCGTGACCCGCAGGTGCATTTAACGGTAATAAACAACGTTATTGCAACAGCCAAAGAACTTGGCTTTAAAATTGCCGGGCTTGATTATTCGCCGGTTAAAGGGCCGGAAGGCAATATTGAATACCTTTTGTATTTAAAAAATTCCGCAGATGCGGAAGAAATTGCCGTAGACCCTGATGAAACAGTAAAAAAATCGCATTTAACACTTGATACAAGCGGAAAATAAGAAGGTGTAAAAATGTCCGTATCAACAATAGGGCTGTTTCCCAATATGCAGAAAGACAAAGTGCGTGACTGCCTGCCGGATATTTTGGCGCTTTTGCAGAAATACGGCTTAAAAACGCTGCTGCCGGAAGATATGAAAGACTTTAAAGCGGCCGGTTATTACAGCAAAGAAGCAGAATCGCTGGCACAGATGGATGCCGGTATTTCGCTTGGCGGCGACGGTACTTTTCTGCAAATGGCGCGGCATCTTTCACCTTTAAAAATACCCGTGTTCGGCGTAAACTTTGGCAAACTTGGTTTTTTGGCAGAAACCGAAATGAGCGATTTTGAAAAAGCGCTGCAAAAACTTGCCGGGCATGACTTTGAACTGGAAGAACGCAGCCAGCTGAAAGCAAGCGTTGTAAAAAACGGCAGGGTAACGGTGCAGGCTCATGCGCTTAATGACATGGTTGTGACCAAAGGGCATATTTCCAAACTTGCTCATCTGGAACTTAAAATTAACGGCAAACATTCCGGCATTTATGCCGCCGACGGCTTGATTGTGGCAACCGCAACAGGTTCAACGGCGTATTCTCTGTCGGCAGGCGGGCCGATGGTACACCCAAGCCTTGATGTGTCCATAATCACTCCGATTTGCGCGCATGCCTTATATACTCGCCCGCTGATTATACCAGGAAATAATTTAATAGAAATCACGGCAGTGCCGCCCTATGAAGAACTGCTGCTTTCGGCAGACGGTGAAATTACGGCGGCAGTTGCCGAAGATGATATTATCCGCATAGAAAAGAATCCCGAACCCGTCAGGTTAATCCGTTTAAACGGAAGAAGCTATTATGAAACCTGGCAGCAAAAATTGATGCGTACCTGCAGAAATGAGGAAGCAAAATGAACGAAGAAGTATCCGTTAAACAATTAAAAACAAACCGCCATGCTAAAATTAAAAGCATAATTGAATCGCAGAAAATTGAAACCCAGGACGAACTTGCGGCAGCTTTGCGCGCCAGCGGCATAGAAGTTACGCAGGCAACAGTTTCGCGCGATATTAAAGAATTAATGCTGATTAAAGTTCCCGATGCTGCCGGGCGTTATTATTACGCTTTTCCGAAAGACCAGAATGCTCTTTTAAACTCCGGCAGAATGGAACGTATTTTGCAGGATTCGGTTTTAAACCTGAGGGCAGGCGGCAATTTGGTGGTAATACACAGCCTGCCGGGCGCTGCGTCTTCGGTAGCGCTTGCTCTCGATTATATGAAGTGGCCGGAGGTTTTGGGAACCGTTGCCGGTGACGATACGATTTTTGTAGCTGTTGATAAACCCGAAAATACGGATGTATTTATTGGCAGATTTGGTAAAAAATAGAGGTTGGCAGAATGCTTCAGGCTTTACATGTACATAATTTTGCTTTAATAGAAGATGCTAAAGTTGAATTTACCGGCGGCTTTAATGTTTTTACCGGTGAAACCGGCGCGGGCAAATCTATTCTCATAGATGCGTTCAGCATAGCTTTGGGAGCAAGGGCTTCGGCAGATTATGTGCGCAGCGGCACGGATGCTTTAACGGTACAGGCAATTTTTGATATTGATAATTGCCCGGCTGCCAGACAACTTCTGGAAGAACAGGGAATTGATTACGAGGACGGCCTGTTTTTGCGCCGCCGCATAACGGCTTCCGGCAAAAGCCAGGCTACGGTAAACGGAGTGCAGGTGCCGCTGGCTGTTTTGCGTTCTTTTGCGGCTGTACTTGTGGATATTCATGGCCAGCATGAGAATCAGGCGCTTTTAAAAGCCGGTTTTCCGCAGCAGCTTACAGATTTGTACGGACAAAGCCTTATTATGCCGGTGCTTAATGAATATAGCCGCGCTTTTGATAACTACAATAAAACCAAAAGCGAACTTGAGTATCTGCAAAGCATAGGGCAGGACCGTGAACGTATTTTAGACCGTCTGGAATGGGAAATTGAAGAAATAACCAACGCCGGGCTGCAAAAAGGCGAACTCGAAGACTTGCAGGAAGAATGGAAACGTATTCAGAACAGCGGCAAAATAATGCAGGCTGTAAGTGATGCCGGTGAAATTTTGGACGGGAAGTTCAGCGTTCTGGATGCTTTGGCAGAGGCTAAAAGCAGAATTGAAGTTGCATCAAGATATGATGCCGGGCTTTCGGAAAATGCCGAAATGCTGGAAACATGCTGGCTGACAGTGGAAGAATGCCATAAAAACCTGCTTGATTATCTGGAAAACAGCGAGTTTGACGCGGAGCGTTCCGCTTATGTTGAACAGCGTTTGGATTTATGGTATAAACTGCAGAAAAAATACGGCGCTGATTATGATGCCATTAACGAATATCTTGAAAAAATTAAGCAGGAAGCCGGACAGTTACAGGAAATTGACCGCAGCATTGCCGTAAAAAATAAGGAACTTTTAAAAAATCAGGCTGAGCTGAAAGAACTTGCTGGCAAATTAACAGAGCTGCGCAAAAAATATGCGGGAATGCTTGCCGGTGAAATTACAAAACATATTGCCGATTTAGCCATGCCGCAGGGCAAGTTCACCATTCAGTTTGCCGTTAAAGAAGATTTCAGCAAAACCGGCTGCGACGATATGGTATTTATGTTTTCGGCCAATGCCGGAGAACCGCTGATGGAACTTACAAAAGTTGCTTCCGGCGGTGAATTGTCGCGCATTGCGTTGGCTGTTAAAACGGTTTTGTTTAATGAACTTGGCGTGCCTACAATGATTTTTGATGAAATTGATACCGGCATAGGCGGCGTTACTGCGCAGAAAATGGCGGAAAAAATTGCCGTAATTTCACATACGGGGCAGGTTATCTGCATAACGCATCTGCCGCAGATAGCAAGCTTTGCCGACAGACATATTAAGATTAACAAAGTAAGTGCGGACGGGCGCACGCAAACCGTTTTAAACGTGCTTGATAATAACGGACGCATTGAAGAATTAATGCGCATGACGGCGGGCGACAATTTAAGCGAGGCTGCGCGCCGCAATGCCGAAGAACTTTTAAATAAAGCAGCAGAATTTAAAAATGCAAGGTGATATTATGAAGAAAATTCATCAGGATAATCTGGACGAAAAATTTGTCAGCCGCAGGCAGGGCTTTGACGGACGCCTTTTAAAAGTTATGGTTGATACCGTTACTTTGCCAAACGGCAGGCAAACCACGCGCGAAATAATTGCCCACCCGGGGGCGGTGTGTGTGGTGCCGGTGCTTGATGACGGCAGTATTATTTTTGTAAAACAATACCGTTATGCAGTGGGCAGCGTTTTGTATGAACTGCCGGCCGGAAAGCTCGACCATCCCAATGAAGACCCACTGGACTGCGCCAAGCGCGAACTTTCGGAAGAAACTGGCTATGAAGCTGCCGAATGGCAGAAACTTACAAGCATTGTAACCACTCCGGGTTTTACTGATGAAGTAATACATTTATATCTGGCCAGAGGCCTGAAGAAGTTTGACCAGCATACCGACGAAGACGAGTTTATAGATATTGAAGCAGTAAAACCGGAAGAAGTGCGCCGGATGCTGCTTGATGAAGAAATTTTTGATGCCAAGACTTTAAGCGCCTTATGCATGATGCAGTTAGTTAACAAAAACTTCATTTGACGGGCGCATGGTTTTGTGCTATATTGTTTTTGTAATTTAATACAGGCCTTTGGGGTAGGGTTAATTTCCCGACCGGCGGTAAAGTCCGCGAGCGTTAAGCATGAACCGGTGCAATTCCGGTACCGACAGTAAAGTCTGGATGAGAAAAGGCAAAAGAATTTTTACAGCTGAAACCCCGGAGGTTTTGGCTGTTTTTGTTTATTAAAGAAGGTGACTTAATGGACGATATTAAATATATGCGCCGTGCTTTGGAACTGGCCAAGATGGCGGAAGGTGATACTAGCCCCAATCCCATGGTCGGCGCCGTTATTACAGACAGTTCCGGCAAAATTGTCGGCGAAGGCTATCATCATAAAGCAGGCCAGCCCCATGCCGAAATAAATGCTCTGGCAGCGGCTGGCGATAAGGCAAAGGGCGCAACAGTTTACGTTACGCTTGAACCATGTTCGCATTACGGAAGAACCGGCCCATGCTGCGAAGCGCTTATTAAAGCAGGCGTAAAAAAGGTGGTCAGCGCCGTTACAGACCCCAACCCGCTTGTTGCAGGACGCGGCTTAAACCGTTTGCGTGAAGCCGGTATTGAAGTTATAAACGGCATTTGCGAGGACGAAGCAAGAAAATTGAATGAAAAGTTTTTCTTTTGGATTACCCATAAACGGCCGTTTGTATCTCTTAAATATGCCATGACTCTGGACGGCAAAATTGCTGCCGACGGCGGAGATTCCAAATGGATTACCGGCGTGGAAGCCAGAACTTATGCGCATTACCTGCGTAAAACGCATGATGCCGTAATTGTCGGCAAAAATACGGTGCTGCGGGACGACTGCGAACTCACTACACGTATGGTAGAAGGCAAAAATCCTGTAAGAATTGTGCTGGACAGCAAATGCAGCCTGCCGGTAAATTCCAAAATTTTAAATGGTGAAGCACGAACGATTGTCGCAGTAGGTGAAAATCCTTCGCTTACCAATCTTAATGCGCTGAAACTTTTAAAAAATGTGGAAATTATAAAATTGCCGGAGCACAATGGCAAGCTTGACCTTAATGTTTTAATGAAGTACCTTGCAGAGCAGGAAATTATCAGCCTGCTTGTGGAAGGCGGCAGCGAAGTGCACGGTGCGTTTTTGGATGCCGGATTTGCCGAAAGGGTATATGCGTTTATTGCCCCTAAAATTATCGGCGGCAGGAATGCCCTTTCCCCGGTGGGCGGCAATGGCTGTAAGGATATGGGCAAAGCGCTGCGCCTTACGGATATTGAATATAAAGAGCTTGGATGCGACCTTTTAATTACCGGCAGAACGGAGCGTGACTGACATGTTTACCGGACTTGTAGCGGAACTTGGCACTGTAACGGAGTTAAAACCGCTTAAACAAAGTTATAATATTACTGTAAAAGCGCAGAAGGTTTTGGAGAACCTTAAAATCGGTGACAGCATTGCCGTTAACGGTGCCTGCCTTACGGTAGTAAAAATCAGCGGCAGCGTCTTTACGGCTGATATTATGCCGGAAACGGTTAAACTTACTAATCTGCGCAATTTAAAAAGCGGCGATAAGGTAAATCTTGAACGTACTTTAAAACTAAGTGACGGGCTTGACGGGCATATCGTAAGCGGACATATTGAAGGTATCGGCGTTATAATGTCAAAAAAGGCAGAGGGCATTGCCGAAATTGTAACCGTTAAAACACCGCCGCAGCTTTTAAAATATATAATAAAAAAAGGCAGCATTGCCATTGACGGCATCAGTCTTACCGTAACGGAAGTTACCGATAGCGGTTTCAGCGTATCGCTTATTCCGCACACCGCCAAAGAAACAACGCTCGGCTTTAAAAAGCCCGGCGATGAAGTAAACCTGGAAACAGATATTATCGGCAAATATGTCGAACATCTGCTTAATTTTAAAACATCCGCCGGTGCGGAAAATAAAAATACTTTAACAAAATCACTTCTTTTTGAAAATGGTTTTATATAAAAGGAGGCAATTATGGATAATTTTAAGTTTAATACTGTTGAAGAAGCCATTGAAGCCATAAAAAACGGCAAAATGGTTTTGGTTACGGACGACGAAGACCGCGAAAATGAAGGCGACCTTATTATGGCAGCGCAGTTCTGCACCGGCGACGACGTAAACTTTATGGCAAAATACGCCCGCGGCCTGATTTGCATGCCTGCCGACCCGCAGATTATGGATAAATTGCAGTTCGGCGCAATGGTTGCACACAATACCGATAACCACGAAACGGCTTTTTCGGTTTCTATCGACCATGTTGACACCACTACCGGTATTTCTGCCTATGAACGCGCCTATACCATGCGTAAATGCGCCGACCCTGCTTCTCAGCCGCAGGATTTCCGCCGTCCGGGGCATGTATTCCCGCTCCGCAGCAGAAACGGCGGTGTTTTAAGGCGTACCGGGCATACCGAAGCGACTACTGACTTATGCCGTCTGGCGGGGCTGACACCGGTTGGCATTTGCTGCGAAATTATGAGCGACGACGGCAATATGGCACGCACGCCGGAGCTGATTGAATTTGCCAAAAAGCATAATCTGGTATTTATAACCGTTGCTGCGCTTGTTGCTTACCGCAAAAAGCACGAAAAAATGGTTCACCGCGTAGCGGAAGCAGCACTGCCGAGCAAATACGGCAATTTCCGCATTATCGCTTATGAAAATGACATTGACAGCCAGTGCCATGTTGCTATTGTAAAGGGCGATATTGCAGGGAAAAAGGATGTTATGGTACGCGTACATTCTGAATGCCTTACAGGCGACGCGCTCGGTTCACTGCGCTGCGACTGCGGTGACCAGCTGGGAACCGCATTGAAAATGATTGAAAAAGAAGGCTGCGGCGTAGTTGTTTACATGCGTCAGGAAGGGCGCGGAATTGGCCTTGCCAATAAAATACGTGCTTATGCCTTGCAGGACCAGGGGCTTGATACCGTTGAAGCAAACATAAAACTCGGTTTTGCGCCCGATTTGCGCGATTACGGCATAGGCGCACAGATTCTTGCCGATTTGGGACTTACTACTATCCGCCTGATTACCAATAACCCGGCCAAACGCGCAGGGCTTACAGGATACGGCATTACTGTTACCGGCAGGGTGCCTATCATTATGGAGGCAAACTGCTATAACGAACATTATCTTGATGTTAAAGAAGAAAAAATGGGACACAAATTACACGAAAAATAACTGGAGGAATGAAAATGAAAGTTTTAGAAGGCAAATTAACAGCAAAAGGTATGAAAGTTGCTATTGTAGCATCCCGTTTTAACGAATTTATTACCAGCAAACTTATCGGCGGCGCGGAAGACTGCCTGCTCCGCCATGGGGCAGAAGGCGAAGATTTAACGCTTGTATGGGTTCCCGGAGCGTTTGAAATTCCGCTGGCTGCACAAAAACTTGCCAAAAGCGGCAAATATGATGCCGTTGTATGCGTTGGTGCCGTAATCCGCGGAGCAACGCCGCATTTTGATTATGTATGCGCAGAAGCCTCCAAAGGCATTGCCCATGTAAGCCTTGAAACTGGCGTACCGGTTGCGTTTGGCGTTTTAACAACCGACAACATTGAACAGGCTGTTGAACGCGCCGGAACCAAAGCAGGCAACAAAGGCGCTGATGCGGCAATGTGCGCCATTGAAATGGTAAATTTAATGCGTGAAATGTAAGAGGTTTTTTATGGAAGATACTTTAACTATTGCTACGGCGGAAGGCGTGCGTATTTATGCCATTACAACCAAAAATCTGGTGCAGGAAGCTGCTGACCGCCATCATACAAGCCATTTGGCAACGGCCGCGCTCGGCAGAGCCATGAGCGGTGCTTTAATGCTTGCCGCAACAATGAAAGACGGCGAACGTATTCTTTTAAAACTTAAAGGTGACGGCCCGATGGGAGAGGTTGTTGCCGAAGCGCAGGGAACTTCCGTGCGCGGATATGTTGGCGAGCCGGACGTGTTTATGCCTTTAAAAAACGGCAAGCTCGATATCGGCGGCGCGCTTGGGCAGGGCACAATTACCCTTACGCGTTATCTGCAGAACGGTGAATCGTTTACAGGGCATGCAGAACTTGCCGACGGAGAAATTGCAACCGATATTACCAATTATCTTTATATGTCCGAGCAGACTCCTTCATCGGTTGCGCTTGGCGTACTGGTTGACAAGGACGGCAAAGTGCTTGCTGCAGGCGGTTATTTTATTCAGGCTATGCCCGGCTGCGATGAAGAAGTGCTGGAAAAACTGGGCAATAATGTAGCCGTTACGCCATATGTAACGCAGCTGCTGGAACTTGGCTATACGCCTGAAAAAATTATTGAAGTGCTTGCCAGAGGGCTGGAATTTGATATAAAAGAAAGCATGCCCGTTAAGTTTTCCTGCGGCTGTTCTAAAGATAAAATACTGAACATGCTTGCGGCTTTAAGCCAGGATGATATTGATTATCTGACAGAGCAGCCTGATACGGAAGTGCATTGCCAGTATTGCAACAAGGTATATCATTTCAGCAGTGAAGAACTGAAGCAGCTTAAAACAAATTAAAACTGCTTGACAAAGCAAACAACTGTTTGTATAATGTTTTTAGAAGAGCAGATACAACGGTGGAGGTAAAATTTATGGCATCTGAAAACATAGATAAAATGAAAGCGCTTGACCTTGCCATGCGCCAGATTGAAAAAGATTTCGGCAAAGGTTCCATTATGAAGCTCGGTGAAGCAAGCAGCAAAATGAATATAGAAGTTATTCCGACCGGTGCTTTGTCGCTTGATATTGCCTTGGGCGTTGGCGGTATACCGAGAGGAAGGGTTATAGAAATTTACGGTCCTGAATCTTCCGGTAAAACTACTGTTGCCCTGCATATGATTGCCGAAGCACAGAAACTCGGCGGTTATGCGGCTTTTATTGATGCCGAACATGCACTTGACCCGGAATATGCACGCCGCCTTGGCGTAGATGTTGACAATCTTTTGATTTCCCAGCCCGATAACGGCGAACAGGCACTGGAAATTGCCGATGCTCTGGTACGTAGCGGCGCTATAGATATTATCGTTATAGACTCTGTTGCAGCACTTGTTCCCCGTGCGGAAATTGAAGGCGAAATGGGCGATTCCCACGTTGGCTTGCAGGCGCGCCTGATGAGCCAGGCACTGCGCAAGCTGACCGGTTTAATTGCAAAATCCAAATGTGCAACCGTATTTATTAACCAAATCCGTGAAAAAGTCGGCGTTATGTTCGGTAACCCGGAAACTACTACCGGCGGCCGCGCATTGAAGTTTTATGCAACCGTGCGCATGGATGTGCGCCGCGTTGAAACCTTGAAAAACGGCAACGATATGATTGGCAGCCGTACCCGTGTTAAAATTGTTAAAAACAAAGTGGCGCCTCCGTTTAAACAGGCTGAATTCGACATTATGTACGGAGAAGGCATTTCTCACGAAGGCTGCATTGTTGACCTTGGCGTTGAGCTTGAATTAATTACCAAGAGCGGCGCATGGTATTCATACGGTGATGTACGTTTAGGGCAGGGCAAGGAAAAAGCCAAAGAATATCTGAAGGATAACCCTGAACTTTTGCAGGAGATAGAAAATAAAATCCGTGCCATGACCATTAAACAGGCTGCCCTTGAAGGTGAAACCGAAAGTGCTGCGCAGGAAGAATAATAAAACCTTTGATAACGAAAAGGATGCTTATAATTACGCGCTGACGCTTTTAAATTACCGTGATTACAGCATAGCGGAAATGCAGGAAAAATTAAAAAAGTGTTCCGTATCGGATGCCGACATTAAAGCTGTAACGGATAAGCTGTGCGGATATGGTTTTTTGGATGAAAAACGCTATGCACTGCGCGTTTATGACAGCTGGCTTGCAAAAAAGTATTACGGCAAGGGTTATTTAAAAAACACTTTGCAAAAGCGCAGCGTTGATGACGAAATAATTAACGAAGTTGCCGGACTTGTTGAAGCAGATGCTGAAATTGAGCGCTGCTGCGCTGCTGCCGACAGCTACATAAAAAAGAAAAAAATAAACAGTTTTGAAGACGCGATGAAAGTTAAAGCCGGATTAGGAAGGTTTTTATTTGCCAGAGGTTTTTCTGTTGATTTGATAAAGAAAACTATTGCAGAAAAAATAAGTTATTCCGGTGTGGATAATTATGATTAGTGATACAAACTTGACTTTTAGTTAAAATCCATTTAAAATTATATTATCCAATCGTGTTAAGAGATTCAATGTTAACCACGAGGCGACTAGCAGGTTGCCTCATTTTTTTTAGAATTTTACTAAGGAGGTGAGTACCATTTTAGAGTTGTTCATTACAATAGCCGGTGCTGGCGCGGCAGGCGGCATTGTCGTTTATTTTGTCCGCAAAAATGTTGCCGAAAGCAAAATAGCCACAGCCGAAGAAACTGCAATCCGCATTATTCAGGATGCAGAGCAGGCCGGTGAAACCAAACGCAAAGAAGCGCTGATGGAAGCTAAAGAAGAAATCCACCGCATGCGCAGCGAAATGGAACGTGAAAATAAAGAACGCCGCAGCGATTTGCAGCGTCAGGAGCGCAGACTCCTGCAAAAAGAAGAAAACCTTGACAGAAAAATTGATTCCTTTGAGAAAAAAGAGGAACATTTGGCTTTAAAAGAAACCAAACTTAACGAAAGCCAGGCCAAGGTGGACGAGTTATACCAAAAACAATTGGGTGAACTGGAAAGATTATCCGGTTTGTCAACCGAAGATGCAAAAAAAGAATTGCTGTTGTCTGTGGAAGAAGAAGTTAAGCATGAATCTGCAATGATGATTAAAGAGCTTGAACAGCAGGCTAAAGATGAAGCGGACAGAAAAGCCCGTGAAATCATTTCCCTTGCTATTCAGCGCTGTGCCGCAGACCATGTTGCCGAAACCACTGTTTCTGTTGTGGCACTGCCGAATGATGAAATGAAAGGCCGCATTATCGGCCGCGAGGGCAGAAACATCAGAACTCTGGAAACACTGACAGGCATAGATCTTATTATAGACGATACTCCGGAAGCGGTTATTATTTCGGGGTTTGACCCTGTAAGGCGTGAAGTTGCACGTATAGCTCTTGAAAAACTCATCAATGACGGGCGTATTCATCCGTCCCGCATTGAAGAAATGGTAGAGAAAGCACAAAAAGAAGTTGAACAGAGAATTAAAGAGGCCGGTGAACAGGCTATGTTCTCGGTTGGGGTGCATGGTTTGCATCCGGAAATGGTTAAACTTTTGGGACGTTTGAAATATCGTACAAGTTACGGCCAGAACGTTCTTAACCATTCTGTTGAAGTTGCCCATCTGGCAACAATTATGGCTTCTGAACTTGGTGTGGACGTTAACCTTGCCAAACGTGCGGGCCTTTTGCACGATATCGGCAAAGCAGTTGACCATGAAGTTGAAGGTTCTCATGTTGAACTTGGCGTGGAAATTGCCAAGAAATACCGTGAATCCGACCTTGTTATCAATGCTATTGCAGCTCATCATGGCGATACCGAGCCGAAAAGCGTTGAGGCCGTGCTCATTTCGGCATGCGATGCCGTATCGGCAGCACGCCCAGGCGCACGCAGGGAAACTTTGGAAAGCTATTTGAAACGATTGACCCGATTGGAAGAAATTTCTGAATCGTTCGATGGCGTTGAAAAATGTTATGCCGTACAGGCCGGCAGGGAAATCCGCATCATGGTTAAACCCGAACAGGTTGATGATGCTTCGGCAATACTTTTGGCGCGTGATGTTGCCAAAAAGATTGAAGCCGAGATGGAATATCCCGGTCAGATAAAAGTAGTTATCATCCGCGAAACGCGCGCAGTTGACTACGCAAAATAATTTTGAATATAAAAAACGCTCCGTTAAGGGGCGTTTTTGTTTTATATAAACATTCTTTCACGAAATATTTACAAAAATAAAGTTTTTCAAAGGGGAAACATTTGTTTTTAAACTCACTTTAATGTATAATATACGGTAGAGTAAGTGTACGGTTAATACTTGCGTTAATCTGTGTGATACTTGATCGGAAAATAAATAATTTGGAGGTGTATTTTTTTTGAGTAAAACACAACATAAAGTAAATATTATTCCGCTCGGAGGACTCGGCGAAATCGGCAAGAACATGACGGCTTTCCGTTATGGCGATGATATTATACTTGTCGATGCCGGTTTAATGTTCCCTGAGGAGGATATGCTTGGAATAGATTTGGTTATTCCTGATATAACTTATCTTTTTGAAAACAAAGATAAGGTTAGGGCGATTTTTTTAACTCACGGCCATGAAGACCATATCGGTGCTTTGCCATATGTTATGAAGCAGATTAATGTGCCTGTTTACGGCACCGCCCTTACTTTGGGTATTTTGCAGGGACGCTTGAAAGAAAACGGCGTAAGTGCCGATAACTGCCATGTAATCAAGCCTGGGGATAAAATATCTGCCGGTGCTTTTAAACTTGGCTTCATGCGTGTCAACCACAGCATTCCTGATGCAATAGCACTGGCTATCCGTACGCCTGTCGGGCTTATTATTCACACCGGCGACTTTAAATTTGACCAGACTCCGGTTGACGGGCAGGTTACGGAATTTAACCGCTTTGCGGAATATGGCGATGAAGGCGTGCTTTTGCTTATGGCGGACAGTACCAATGCCGAACGCCCGGGCTATACGCCAAGTGAAAAAATGGTAGGCCAGACTTTCGACGATGAGTTCCGCTATGCTAAAAACCGTATTATCGTGGCAACTTTCTCGTCCAATGTCCACCGCATTCAGCAGATTGTTGACAGCGCTGTAAGATATAAACGTAAAGTTGCCGTTATCGGCCGCAGCATGGTTAATGTTGTTAATATTTCCATTGAACTGGGTTATTTGAAAGTGCCGGAAGGCGTACTGATTGATGTTGATGAAACATCTAACTATCAGCCCAGCCAGATTGTAATTATTACTACCGGCAGCCAGGGCGAACCTATGTCTGCCTTAACCCGTATGGCCAATAATGACCATAAAAAGGTTGAAATTCTTCCGGGCGATACCGTTATTATTTCGGCAACGCCTATTCCCGGCAACGAAAAACTCGTATCGCGCACAATTGATAACCTTTATAAACTCGGCGCCGACGTTATTTACGAAAAAAGCAACGGCGTTCATGTTTCCGGCCATGCCAGCCAGGAAGAAATTAAAATGATGCATAATCTGGTGCGTCCGAAATTCTTTATGCCGGTGCACGGCGAATACCGCCATCTGGTTAAACATGCACAGCTTGCCCAGTCGCTGGGGATGCCGCGCGAAAATATCGTTATCGGCGAAAACGGCGCTGTAATTGAACTTACGCGCAACAGCATAGGTATTTCCGGCCGTGTTCCTGCCGGTAAAATTCTGGTAGACGGCCTTGGCGTGGGCGATGTTGGCAATATCGTGCTGCGTGACCGCCGCCAGCTTTCGCAGGACGGCATTATGATTGTTGTTGTAACAATCGAAAAAAATACCTGCAATATTGTTTCCGGTCCGGATATAGTTTCCCGTGGTTTTGTGTATGTGCGCGAAGCCGAAGACCTTATGGAAACAGCCAAAGAAAAAGTGGAACAGGCACTTGATAAATGTGCCGAAAATAATGTAACGGAGTGGAGCGTTCTTAAAGGCGCTATCCGCGACAGCCTTGGGCGCTTTTTGTATGAAAGAACACGCCGCCGCCCGATGATTTTACCGATTATTATGGAAGTTTGATTAAATAAAGAGGTGCCAGCAGTTGCCAAGATATAAAAAAGTTGCAGATGAACAAAAGAATAAAGGCCGCAAAAGAAAAATTGCAGGCATTTTTATGCTTTTGGCAGGGCTGCTTGTTGCTGCGTCGGACATTGGCGTTACAAGCAGCTTATGGTCGGAAATGTCTGCATATTTACTGGGGCTGGGGGCTTTTCTGGTTCCGCTTGCCCTTATTATTTGCGGCATTTACCTGCTGGCTTTTTCCGGGCGTTTCAGTATTTCGCGCCGCGTGGCTGCGTTTGTTTTGCTGCTTATATGCTTTTTAGGCCTTGCACATCATCTTTTTACTCCTGCCGGGCAGGAACTGGATTTATATTCATTCCCGGAAGGCGGAGGTTTTATTGGTGGTATAATTTTATGGACTTTGCGTAAAATTGCCGGTACAGCCGGAGCGCTGATTATTTTGGTTGTGCTTGGTTTGGCAAGCGTTCTTTTATTGAGCAGGATTTCCTTACAGCTTTTGCTTGTAAAAATTAAAAATTCCTTTTCCGGTATCAGTAAAAGAGAAAATAAAAAAGATTTACGCAGAACTGAATACTCTCAGCCTGTAAAGCAAAAAAATATTACCGTTTCTAAAGAAAATACTTTTAATCCTTACCGTGACGGAGAATTTTCCGAATTTACGGAAGGGCTTGAAAAACCTGGCGCTTTTAAAAGAATTTTTGGAAAAACCAAAAAGCCTTCAATCAGCGAACACCTTGTAAATTACCGCAGCGAAGCCTATGAAGATGATACTTACAATGCTTATTTGCAGGATGATGAGAAGAAACAGGAAAATACTACGCAAGTAACGCAGGCGTTTTTTGCTGCTCCGGAAGAATTTGCGGCTAAAAAATCTGCCGTTAAGCAGGAAAGCAAACCTGTTTTGGAAAAATTTGTTAAACCTGAGCAGGATATGGCGCCTGCCGGCAGCTTTTTAAATCCGTACAGACAGAAAGCAATTGATTTTTCTGATGAAGAAATACCTTCCGAAAAGATATTTGCAAAACCTGAAACCAAAGATGATTTTACTTTAAATAAACCGCTTAATATTGCTGACAGTGCTGATCTGGTTAAAGAAAAATCAGAGGAGCAGGCAGCTGTTAAAACGGAAGAAGAAGCCAAATCTTCCGAAAAAGATAACGCTCCTGGTTATAAATTCCCGCCGTTATCTTTACTTAATACGCCGACTGTTACCAAAGACCATAACCTTGAAGAAGGAATCCGCCATCAGTGCGGTATTCTGGAACAGACTTTGTCTGATTTTAAGGTAAGGGCTTCGGTTGTTGCCGTTACGCGCGGGCCTTCTGTAACAAGGTTCGAACTTGAACCTGCCCCCGGCGTAAAAGTAAGTTCGGTAGTTAATCTTGCAGATGACATAGCGTTAAAACTTGCCGCACCCGGCGTGCGCATTGAAGCGCCAATACCGGGCAAGGCCGCAATAGGCATTGAAGTGCCTAACCTGAAGAACGATACAGTATTTTTTAAAGAAGTTGTTGACTGCGAAGCCGTTAAAAATTCTTCCGGCAAACTGGCTATTGGTTTGGGCAAGGATATCAGCGGCAACATTATTACTGCCGATTTGAGCAAAATGCCGCATTTGCTGGTTGCAGGCTCAACCGGTTCCGGCAAGTCGGTATGTATCAATACAATCATAGCAGGCTTGCTGTACAAGTATTCTCCAGATTATGTAAAACTTATTCTTGTTGACCCGAAAGTTGTTGAGCTTTCTAACTATAACGGCATACCGCATCTTTTAACGCCGGTTGTTACCGACAGTAAAAAGGCAGCTTCTGCCCTGCACTGGGCAGTTGCCGAAATGGAGCGCAGGTATAAGGCGTTTGCAGAAAGCCATGTACGCGACATCAGCAGCTTTAATGAGCATGCAGAAGAAAAAATGCCGTTTATTGTTATCATTATCGACGAACTTGCAGATTTGATGATGGTTGCCAAGGTTGACGTGGAAGATGCAATTCTCCGTCTTGCGCAAAAGGCAAGGGCTGCCGGAATACATCTTATACTGGCAACGCAGCGTCCTTCGGTAGATGTTATTACCGGCATAGTAAAGGCCAATATTCCGTCGCGTATTGCGTTTGCCGTTTCTTCGCAGACCGATTCGCGTACTATTTTGGATATGGGCGGTGCCGAAAAACTGCTTGGTAAGGGCGATATGCTCTTTTATCCCATTGGCATTAACAAGCCGGTAAGGGTTCAGGGCGCTTTTGTAAGTGATGATGAACTCAACCGTGTTGTTGATTTTATAAAAGAGCAGGCTATTCCTGTTGAATACAGCAGTGAAGTAACGGAACAGGCATTGGAAAGTGATAAGAATGCTGCTGGGCAGACGGCAGGATTTGACAACGAGCGCGACGAATTATTTGAAGATGCAGTAAGGCTTGTTATGGATACAGGGCAGGCATCTTCATCCATGCTGCAGCGTAAATTCCGCATTGGTTATACAAGAGCCGCAAGACTTGTGGACTGCATGGAAGATTTGGGCATTATCAGCCACGCTGCCGGCAGTAAACCGCGCGAACTTATTATGCCTAAAGCCGTAATAGAAGATAAATTTTTTACAACTAATAATTAAATGGAGGAAACGGTTATGGATATGGATAATGTCAGCAAAATGCTTAAAGAAGCACGTCTGGCCAAAGGGTTGTCGCTGGAAGAGGCAGAAGCGGCTACCAGTATCCGTAAACTTTACCTGGATGCGGTAGAAGAAGGAGAATTTGACAAAATTCCCGGTGATGTTTTTACCAAAGGCATTATCCGCACGTACGGTAATTTTTTGGGGCTTAACGGGCCGGACCTCGTCAACATTTATAAAGCACAGAACAGCGGCCTTACCAAGGAAGCGGTAGCGCCCAAGCCTATCAGAATGGTTGAAAAAATCAGTATTTCTCCCCAGATAAAGCCGGAAAGGGTATCCTCCGGCAATTGGCTGAGTTATATTGTGGTATTAGCTTTGGTTATCGTTGTTGCAGGCGGCATAGCCTGGTTTATGAATACCGATTCTTCGCAGAATCTGGTATCAGAACCCGCCGCAGTGGAAAACAGCGTGCCTGCCGAAGAAAAAGCAGCTCCCAAACCGGTGTATGATGGCGTTAACCTTGCTTTAAAATGCGTAACTGACCGTTGCTGGATGGAAGTAACTGCTGATGGCGAGATTGTTTTCAGCGGCATAATGGAAGCAGGCCAGCAGCAGTCTTTTAAGGCCAAAGAGAATATCAGTGTGCATTACGGCAACATCGGTGCCATGGAAATAACCGTTAACGGAGAAACTCTGCCTAAAGACCCGGAAGTCGGTTCAGTTGTAAGAACATATAAAAAATAATTTTGGAGGGCTTTCATAAATAATGAAAGATTTTCTGCCAATTTCAATAGAAGAAATTAAAGAACGCGGTTGGGAACAGTTGGATTTTTTGTTTGTAAGCGGTGATGCTTATGTGGACCATCCATCCTTTGGCCCTGCCGTTATTTGCCGTGTACTTGAAGCGCAGGGGTACAAGGTTGCTCTTTTGTGCCAGCCCGACTGGCGCAAACCGGAAAACTTTGCTGTTTTAGGCAAACCGCGCCTTGCAGTGCTTATTTCAGGCGGCAATCTTGATTCCATGCTCTGCCATTATACGGCGGCAAAAAAAGAACGCAAAAAAGATAATTACACGCCGGGCGGCGAAATGGGTAAACGCCCTGACCACGCGACGGTAGTATATTCACAGCAAATAAAAAAACTCTGGCCTGATATGCCTGTTATTATAGGCGGCATCGAAGCAAGCCTGAGGCGCTTTGCGCATTATGATTATTGGGAAGGCAAGCTTCTGCCGTCTATTCTGGCAGACAGCCATGCCGACCTTTTAATTTACGGCATGGGCGAAAAGCAGATTACGGAAGCTGCCGACTATTTAAGCGGTGGTGCTTCCATGCAGGATATGCATTATATCCGCGGTACGGCGTATCTTGCTGATTCGCTGGAAGGTATTGATGACTATGTGGAAATACCTTCTTATGAAGCGTGCCTTAAAAACAAAAAGCTGTTTGCCAAAGCGCATTATCTGCAAAGCAAAGAGCAGGACCCGTTTTACGGCAAAACAGTGGTGCAGAAAAACGGCAGTAAATACCTTGCCCAGAATCCTGCACCGTATCCGCTTACACAGCAGGAAATGGACGCTATTTATGACCTTGATTACCAGCGTACCTATCATCCAAGCTATGAAGCTTTGGGCGGAGTTCCGGCTATTGAAGAAGTGCGTTTCAGCATTATCAGCTGCCGCGGCTGTTTCGGCAGTTGTTCATTCTGCGCCATTCACAGCCATCAGGGGCGTATTATCCAATCAAGAAGCCATGAATCAATTTTAAAAGAAGCAAAAATTATTGCGGCTATGCCTGATTTTAAGGGCTATATTCATGATGTTGGCGGGCCTACCGCTAATTTCCGGCATCCGGCGTGCGCCAAACAGCTTAAAGTTGGAGCCTGCCGCGACAGGCAGTGCCTTTTCCCGAAGCCGTGCCCCAATTTGGACAGCAGCCACAGTGATTATATCGATCTTTTGCGTAAAATAAGGGCTATTCCCGGCATAAAAAAAGTTTTCATCCGTTCCGGCATCCGTTATGATTATTTGCTGGAAGAAAAAACGGGGGAATTTTTAGACGAACTTTGCCGTTACCATGTAAGCGGCCAGTTAAAAATAGCCCCGGAGCATGTAGCGCCGCGCGCCCTGAAAAATATGGGCAAGCCGGGTAAAGAAGTTTATCTGAAATTCATGCGTGCCTTTTCTAAAAAGAACAAAGAAATCGGTTTAAAACAATTTTTGGTGCCGTATTTCATTTCCAGCCATCCGGGCTGCACGCTTGATGACGCAATAGAGCTTGCGGAATTTTTGCGTGATATAGGCCATCAGCCGGAACAGGTGCAGGACTTCATCCCGACGCCGGGCAGCCTTTCAACGGCTATGTATTATTCCGGCTGCAACCCGGAAACCGGGCGCGAAATATTTGTAGCACGCAACCCGCATGAAAAAGCAATGCAAAGGGCATTAATGCAGTATAAAAATCCGCGTAACCGTATGCTTGTAAAAGAGGCTTTGCTTAAAGCAGGCCGCAATGACCTTATTGGCAGCGGAGATAAATGCCTGCTGAAAATAAATACCGGCTATAAAGCTAAGCCTGCCGGTAAAAACAGCAGAAGCAAAACTAAAAAAAGATGAGGAATTTTATGGCTTTAAAAAGGCTTGTAACGGCCTGTTTAGCTTTTATTTCAGTAATTTGTATTGCAGGCTGTTCTTTTTTTGATGATGTTGTACATTTAAAAAATGATAACGAAGCAATTCTTGCATCAGACCAGAACAGAATGCTGCTTCAGGCTCTGGCAGAAGAATATAATGCTTCCCAAAGCAAATATAAAGTCTGGCTTGCAGAAGAAAATGCCGGAAAAGGGCAGAAGCAGCCTGATATTTATTTGCTGGAATTCAGCAAGCTGGTAAATTTGGAGCAGCAGAATAAACTGCTCAAATTTGAAATACCCGAAACTGCAATATTGCCGGAAGCATTTAAAAGCCAAAACGGCTGCTGGTACGGTGTTTTTTATGACCCGGCAGTTCTTTTGGTAAACCAGAATTTTGCCCGCCGTGCCGGTCAGGAAAACATACGCACTTGGGAAGATTTGTTGAAAATCCGCGGTATCCGTATTGCGCTTGAAAATTTAAGCGATACGGAAAGCACACGCAGCTTTTTATATGCCTTTGCCAGCCATTGGGGCGAAGATAATGCTTTGGGATATTTGCGCGAGCTTCATAAAAATATTCCCCAGTATGCCAAATTTCCGTTTACCTCAATAAGAATGGCAGCAACCGGCGATGCTGATATTGCTATAACCCGCAGCAGTTTTATTTTCCAATATCTTGAAAATTCTTTTCCTGCTTATGTTGCAAAACCGGTAGAAGGTACGCCGGTAAATCTTTATGGCGTTGCCATTGCCGCTGAAAGCGGGGAGAATATGGCAGCACAGGATTTTTGCCGCTGGCTTTTAACGGAAAAAGAAATTAAGCGTATTTTGCTGCAGCAAAATACAGGGCTTGAAACCTTGATGCACGATAAGACAGACACGCAAAAACTGTGGCTGAACACTGCATATTTACAGCAGGAAAAAGCTGATAAACTTATAAACAAATGGCTTGAAACCGTACGGTTTGAAAATTAAAGCGGAGGATATACAGTGAAAATAGGTGTAGTAAGTTTGGGCTGCCCTAAAAATCTGGTTGATTCTGAAACCATGTTAGGGTTGATTCACGAAGAAAATTATGAAATTACCAATGATCCGTCAGAAGCGGAAATAATTATAGTAAATACCTGCGGATTTATCGAATCTGCCAAAGAAGAATCTATTAATACCATTTTGCAGATGGCAGAATATAAAAAATCCGGCAGCTGTAAATATATTATTGTAACTGGCTGCTTAAGCCAGCGTTATGCCGAAGAACTTTTTAGCGAACTGCCTGAGGCAGATGCCATTGCCGGCGTGGAAGTGTATGACGAAATAGGCAGCATTATAAAACGTGTTATGAACGGCGAACGCTTTATAATGCTTGAACGCAGCAAACCCGATGTTATATATACCAGTAAAGAAACTTTTCTGCCGCGTATTTTAACAACGCCTTCATATACGGCTTACTTAAAAATTGCC
>ULSH01020603.1_pt1 | contig 101527 bp, 96 predicted proteins | sample 1956151 | NCBI WGS metagenome assembly ULSH01 (sample SAMEA4835702, study PRJEB28245) | human gut metagenome | biome: gut microbiome; material: fecal sample | place: Denmark | collected 2008 | reverse complement strand
AAACCCGCCAGTCCAGAAAATACTTTCTTCCGGCATTCTTATTTTGCGTATACCGTATTCTCTGCATAAGCGTATAACCATACCGGCAATGCCCGGCAGCACGTGCATGTGCTGATGGCTGTCGATATGTGTGGGTTTAATTCCGGACTCCAGCACTTTTTCTATCTGTGCGCGCAGTTCCTGTTCGAGTTCACTTCTCTTTATACTACCAGTATACCATTTTTTTGCAAAAACTGTATAATCTTCTGCAAAAACTCCCTGCGAAGTAAGCAAAGAATTTACACCTTTTTTTAAAACAGGCGCTACTCCGCCAACAAGAGTTAAATGAATTCCGATTCCCAGCTCAGGATTTTGGGCAGCAAGATGTGCCGCTTCCTCAAAATAAGGAGCTCCCGGCATAATCGACGTGCTTGTAATCATGCCCTTTTGGTGCCCTTCTATAATTCCTTTATTAATCAATGGATGCAGACCGAAATCATCGGCATTAATTATCAGTTTTTTCATAAATTCTCCGGTTATATACGTTTATAATTGGCAAAATGCAATTTAACAAAATTTGCAAGGCTTTCTTTGCCAAATTTTTCCGCAATTATGCGTGCACAATTAGTTGCAGCGTCACTTCCGCCTTTGGGAAGCGGCATGCCTGCCTGTGCTTCCAGCTCGGCCATAATGCGAAGAAATTCGGCGCGAGCAAGTACAGAAGCGGCTGCTACGGAAATATCTGCTTCTGCTTTGGGCATCTGCACAACTTTAACGGCGGGATATTTTTCGTGAATGCGCTGCGTTATATCATTATGCACGGCAAAACGGTCTACAAGGGCATAACCACAGCCTGGGCATTTGCCGATTACCCCCGTAAGTGCTGCTGCGTGCCCGTTGCTTAATAAATGGTTTAAATTCTGCCCTGCCGCTTTAAGCTGATTGTAACGGTAGTTATACATTTTAGGCGTCAGCGCTAAAACAGATACAGCCAGTGCCGCAGAACAGATTTCGTCTTTCATTTTCAGCACATCTTTATCACTGACGATTTTGCAGTCTTTAACGCCAAGGCTGAAAAGCCTTGAAGCGCTTTTCTCATCGCAGGCAACTGCCGCAACCACAAGCGGGCCGAAAAAATCGCCTTTGCCGGATTCGTCACTTCCTGCCCAGATGCCGTTAAATCCCGGCAAATCTTTCAGCAGGCAATAGTTTGTGCCGATGCTGCTTCCGTCTGCCAATATATCTTTGCAGGCTTGTGTAAACGCTGCATTTTTGCCGTTCCAAACAAACTTTATGCCTTTTTTGCCGTTATAAACGGATAAAACAGCTTTATCCGTACCTTTGACAAGCACTAACTGGCAGCCATATTGCAGGCTTTTTTCTTCAGCACTTATACCATTTTCACTGAATTTTTTTACTAATTCTTTAATATATGTGCCAAAATCAGTGTTCAAGCTGAGCCTCCGCAGCGGCCGCAGCCATCTGCATTATTTTTTTTAGCGGCATTTTGCTTGCTTCGGCAAGTTTGCGGCAGTCTTCAAATTCCGGTGCTATGTTTAAAATTTGCCCTCCGGCCTGCGAAAATTTAACTTTCACGCTTCCCTGCGGCAATGCAACCTCTATAAAGCTTCTTTCGCTGCAATGGCGCGCAACATCATAGTAGCGCATGCCTAATGTAGTGGTTTCGGTTAAAATAATTTTTTCAAGCACCGGCAAGTCCTGCGGATACATTAAAACAGAAAGCATCTGTGCCGGGCGCCCTTTTTTCATAATTATAGGCGTAATCCATGCATCAAGGGCACCGGCTGCCATTAATTTTTCCTGTACATAGGGCCATACTTCGCCGCTCATGTCGTCAATATTGCATTCCGCAACCGTTAAAGCGTGGCTTTTAACTTCTTCAACAGTACCAAGCGTAGCACGCAGTACATTAGGAATTTCAAGGTTTCTCGTGCCTGCGCCATAACCAACTTTTTCTGCGCTGAAGCCTTTAGGCATATCAGCAGAAGGTTCGGCAAGTACAGCCATTAACGCGGCTCCGGTAGGTGTTGCCAGTTCGCGTTCAATGTTTCCTTTGGCATAAAGCAGCCCATGCGCCAAAAGCTCGGCTGTTGCCGGTGCAGGCACGGGCATCAGTCCATGCGCACACTGCACAAAACCGTAGCCGGTTTTAATTTCAGAAACATAAATTTTTTCTATGCCGAGGTTTTCCAAAGCCAGGCAGCTGCCGACAATATCAATAATCGTGTCAACTGCCCCTACTTCATGAAAATGCACTTCTTCAAGGCTTTTGCCGTGAACTTTTGCTTCGGCGAGGCCAAGCATGCGGAAAACATTTACCGCTTTATCTTTTATATTAGTGCTTAAATCTGAATTTTCAATGATAGTTTTGATGTCGTTAAAATTTCTGTGTTCATGATGATGGTGCGCACCTGCTTCATGCGCATGGCAGCAGTGGTGTTCATGTGCTTCTTCGTCAGCATGAGCATGCTGATGGCAGCAATGATGCTCCTCATGATGGTGGTGATGATGTTCTTCACCTTCGCAGCCATGGGCATGATGATGGAAGTGATGCCCGTCATGATGTTCATGAAGATGTGCTTCTTCTGCTTCGGCTGCTTCCGTTACGCCAGGAATTTTAACATTAAAATAAGCTGCATTTATGCCGCATTTATCTGCGCGTGTATTAATCAGTTCATATTCGCCAAGATTCATCTTTTTAAGCTCTGCTTCTATATAAGCAGCGTCAGCGCCAAGGTCAATCAGCGCGCCAAGCAGCATGTTGCCGCTGATTCCGGAAAATGCTTCTATGTAAAGTGCTTTCTTCATGTTCTCACCTCATATGATTAATAATGCTTGCCAAACGCCCTGCGCCAAATCCGTTGTCGATATTTACAACGGCAACGCCTGCCGAACAGCTGTTCAGCATGCCCAAAAGCGCGGATAATCCTTTAAAGTTTGCTCCATAACCGACACTTGTAGGAACCGCAATAACAGGCTTGTCTACAAGTCCACCTACAACACTTGCCAGTGCGCCTTCCATACCGGCTACAACAATTACCGCGTTGGCATCGCGTATAATATCAATTTTAGAAAACAAACGGTGAATCCCTGCCACACCGACATCATACACGCGTTTAACCGTATTGCCCATAATTTCCGCCGTCAGTGCGGCTTCCTCAGATACCGGCAAATCGCTGGTACCGGCAGTTACAACGGCAATATAACGTTTTTCGTCTTTTGGCAGAGGGTTGCGTTCAATTTTTATGAATCCTGCGTCTTTATAATATTCCGCATCAGGAACTGCTTTTTTTACAGCTGCAAATTTTTCCTCGTTTGCCCTTGTGCCGATTATATTGCTGTGAACCTCGGCCAGCCTGCTCATAATTGCCGCCGTCTGCTCTGCCGTTTTTCCCTCACAGTAAACAACTTCGGCAAAGCCCTGGCGCAAACTGCGTTCGTGGTCTATCATGGCAAAGCCCAAATCGGTATATTCGCTGCTGCGCAGCTTTTTTAAAAATGTTTCGTCATCAATTAAACCCTGCTTAAAATCTTTAAGCAATTCATAAGTCTGCTCTTTATATCCCATAGTTTTCAATCCTTTTAACTCTTAAAAATAAGTTCTTCCAACTATTTAATTATACAACTTGGAGCAGGCTTATAGCAAGCAGTTCAATTACTTTGCTTTATTTTAAAGCATAAGCAGTAAGGCTGGCAGTTAAAACAACATCGCCAGCAAAACCGTTTTTGCTTCGTTCAATTACAACATTTACCGGTGTAACAAGGCGCTTTTGCTGCTGCAAATCATCTAAAAAAGCAGCCGCTTTATAAAAGCTACCGGTAAGCACAATATTTACCGTTACAGATGTATACGCTTCTTTTTTCTGCTTTTCCTGCGGTACAGGTTTAATGCTTTCAATACGCAGATTATATTTGCCGGCAAGCGCAGTATATTCTTTAATTAATTCTGCCGTTGTTATCTGCGGCGGCAACAATTCATTTGCCAGTAAAGCTGCTTCGTTCTGTTGTTTTTGCAGCGCGCTGTAATCCTTATATTGTTCTGCAAAAGCAAGATAATTATTAAGATTCTGCTGCTTTTCTTCAAGCATTTCTCTGCTTGTATTTATGGAATTTTGAAGCGGGTCTGTGGCTAAAATTTTTATTGACAGGCATAAAAATAAAGACACAATAAAAATAAGGCAATATTTATCAGTACGTTTTAAATTTTGCAATTGCAGATATAAATCCTGCATTTTTTACCTTCTTTCTATAAGTACATTAAAAGCAGTATATTGTTTGCCGTTTAGTTCTTCTGTTTTAATTTCCGTTAATTCGGTTTTAAGATTGGCTTTTTTGCCGCTGAGCATTTCGGTAAATTCTACGGCTTTATCAATATTTGCGGCGTAACCGGCAACATTAAGCCGCTTTTTATTTTCCTGCTGCTCAATTCTTTCAAGCCAGCATCCATGCGGTACGGCACTGCTGATATCATTTAACAGTTCATTCCATGTAATATTTTGCTTTTTAATATTTCCGGCAAATTTTAAACGCCTGTTAATCTGCATATTTAAAGCGGCACTTTCTTCATAACGCTGCTGCCAGACAGCACAGGCAGCAATTTTTCCGTCAATTTCTTTTAATTGCTGCTGCACTATAAAAAGTTCCGCTAACTGCCAGCCCCAAAAAGCAAGCGTAAAAGCAACGGCAAAAACAGCCGCACCGCGGTATACTTTCCACCTTGGCAGGCTGAAACTGCTTTTATTATACCCGGCCAAATTAAATTTGCTGTTGTTTGCAAAGCACAATGCTGCACCTATTGCAGCCGCAAAATAATTTAAATGCTGCAAACTTTCAGCCTGTAAACATTCGTTAAAGCCAACGCTATGTGAAATATCATTTTTTATTACAGGCAATGCAATTTCAGATGACAGAATATCGCTTTTTAAACTCTCATCACAATTTAAAATAATCTGTTTAAATTCACTATCCGGCAGCGCAGCTATTATGGTTTTTATTTCATCAGCCAAACTTTCCCTGTTAAACACATTAACCGTTTTTTGCAATAGCGGCATGCCGTCAGCAAAAGTGGTTAATACACATTCATCATCCGTAAGATAATCACATAACAAAAAATCGGTATAGTTTTTGGCAAATGTTTGTTCAATGCCCAAAGAACGCAGAAAAATTCCGCCAAGCGGCAGTTCTGTTTTTACAGACGTTTCTTTCATAACCTGATAAATATTTTCAGGCATAACTACGGCCGTTACTCTGTTCAGTTCTTCTTTTAAATGCGTGTTATAAACGGCCGCATAACAAAATTCTTCTGCGCTGCTGCCAAGTTCATGTATAATTTCCCATTTTGCAGCTTCGCGCAATTCCTGTTCTTTTAAATATGGCAGCTGTAAGTTAAGCAATGCGGTTTTATCTGCACCAGCAGTAAAAACAAGCACGCCGTTACTGATATTCTCTTCTTTTAAAATTTCGTTGATAAATGCAGCGAGTTTTTCTTTATTAAAAATATAAGCGTCTGCTGCCAATTCCTGCGGCAGCTGTTTTGATATCAGTTTTTCAACTGTATTAATGCGTTTACTGCAATTTACAACCGCAATCCGTATAACATCGGAAGCAATATCGGCAGCAATAATATGTTTGAATTTATTAGTTAACAGTTTATCTTTTAAAATTTTGTAATTCATTCTCAACTTCCCTAAAAATTAAATAAATTCCAATAAAAATTTGTCAAATAGCCGGCATATAATAGCGCGGCAAAAGCACCGGCACATAAAAAAGGCCCAAACGGTATAGCGTCCTGTTTATTTTTTACACCGGTTAGCATTAATAATATACTTATAATTCCGCCGCTAATAAAAGAAAGTAATAAAAATATAACGGTATTTTCAAAACCAAGCCATAAGCCTGCCGCTGCGCTCAGCTTAACATCCCCTCCGCCCATTCCGCCGCGGCTGATTAAAAAAATTGCCAGCATAATGGCAAAGGCAAAAACAGAACCGTAAAGTCCGTTAAGCAAACCTCCAGATAAATACAAACTGCTGTAAAGAAACCCGCCTGCTGCAAGTATAAGCACTAAGCTGTCAGGTATAATTTGCAATTTGTAATCAATTAAACTTATTAAAATAACTGCGCAGCAAAATATAAAAAGCAGCAGCAATTTAAGCCCGAACTCTGCTTGCATTCCGCATAAAACAAAAGCCAAACCAGTTAAAACTTCCGCAAATAAATGGCTGATGCCATAATTAACTCCACAATAGCGGCAGCGGCCTTTTAAAAATAAATAACTTAAAACGGGAATAAGCTCTGTTGCCGTCAGCTTCTTCCCGCAGAAATCACAGGCTGACCTGCCAACAACAACGGATTGCCCACGCGGCAGACGGCAGGCACATAAGTTTAAAAAACTGCCAAGCGCACTGCCTGTAAAAAAATAAAAAAGCAGCCAGTAAAACATATTTTTCAATCACCATAAGTTTAATTTTTTTGCTTTAAAGAAAGCGCAACCCTGATATTATAGCAAAAAAATAACAGCGAACGCAAGAAGCATCCGCTGTTATGCAGCTTTTAAATTTTTTATTTTTTATTTACCGGTACGTCCGCGTTTTGTAAACGGTTTGCCTTCTTTGCAGAGCGGGCAGTCGTTCGGGTCATAAGTGGGAACGTCCAGGTGCAGTAATGCTTCGGTGCGCATACCAAAATCAACTTTGCCGCCGCTGCGGTCAACCAAAAGGCCGATACCAACAGGTACGCCACCGTGTTCTTTTACAACGTCCAAAACTTCTTTTACGCTGCCGCCGGTAGTAACAATATCTTCAACAATCAATACGCGGGTACCTTCCGGAATCTGGAAGCCGCGTTTCAAAGTCATTTTGCCGTTTTCACGTTCGGTAAAAATAGCGCGTGTGCCAAGAGCCTTGCCTACTTCATGTGCAAGCAGAATGCCGCCGGTCATAGGGCCGATAACAAGTTCCACATTATCGGCTGCATAGCGTTCTGCCAGTTCCTGGCAAAGCATTTCCGTATATTTGGGATGCTGCAGCACATTGAATTTTTCAACGTACATCGGGCTGTGCAAACCGCTGGTCAATAAAAAATGTCCATGCAGCACTGCCTGGGTTTCTTCCAATAATTGCATTACTTCTTTTTCCTGCATCATAAGTTTATACACCTCTTATTTCTGCTGCAATGCTTTGTGCCGCAGCTTTTTTATCTTCAGCTTTCGTAATTGGCCTGCCAACTACAATATGAGTGGAACCGTTTTTTAGCGCGCCGGAAGGCGTGGCAATTCTGCTCTGGTCGTTAACATCACTGCCTGCCGGGCGGATTCCCGGTGTAACAATTAAAAAGCCTTCGCCGCACGCTTCGCGAATAGCAGCTGCTTCCTGCGGAGAAGCAACAACGCCGTCCATACCGGCTTCTTTGGCAAGTTTTGCCAAAGCGATTACCTGTTCGGCAATGCCTGTTTTGTAATTAAGGTCAGCATACTGTTCTTCGTTAATGCTGGTAAGAATTGTTACAGCAATCAGTTTAGGAGCAGGCCTGCCAAGTTCAGCAGCTTTGGCATGCACGGCTTTTACAGCTTCCTGCATCATTTTTCTGCCGCCTATGGCATGTACATTCATCATATCTGCGCCAAGCTCCGTAAGCACAGCCAGTGCGCTGGCAACAGTGTTGGGAATATCATGCAGTTTTAAATCCAAAAATACTTTTTTGTTATGTTCTTTTAAAAAGCGGATGATTTCACTGCCTGCGGCATAGTAAAGTTCCATCCCAACTTTATAATGGCATACGGAATCGCCAAGTTCTTCTACGCAGGCTTTTGCCAAATCAGCAGTCGGGAAATCAAGCGCAACTATTAATCTTTCATCACTTTGCATAGCTTACTCCTTCCTGCCGCTGCGCAGGGCAAAGCTGCCTTCCGGCAGAGCCGCGCCAATCATATCAGTAAGTTTATTATAGCCGTGGCGGTTCATATAGTCCAAAATGCCGTGGCTGATGGTTTCAGCAATGCAGGGATTGCGGAAATTTGCCGTACCAACTGCAATGGCACTTGCACCGCAGAGGAAAAATTCGACGGCGTCTTCGGCTGTTTCGATACCGCCCATACCGATAATAGGCACATGCACCTTCTGCGCTACTTCGTAACACATGCGTACTGCAACCGGGCGTACTGCCGGGCCGCTTAACCCGCCGGTAATATTGCCAAGTACCGGGCGCTGGCGTTCAATGTCTATCTTCATGCCGATAAGCGTATTGATTAACGAAATTGCATCAGTGCCTGCATTTTCAACTGCCAGTGCCATTTCCGTAATGCTGGTTACATTAGGAGAAAGTTTGGTAATAACTGTTTTGGTAAAATGTTTTTTTACCTGTTCTACAACGGCAGCAGCGCTGTCCGGGCATGTGCCGAAAGCAATGCCGCCCTGTTTAACGTTCGGGCAGGAAATATTAATTTCTACCGCGTCTACGCCGTCAACATCAAGCTTATGAGCAAGTTCGCCGTATTCTTCGGGAGAAGAAGCAGCGATATTTACAATTACTGGCACATCATATTTGCGCAGTTTAGGCAGTGTTTCATTCAAAAAGTAATCGCTGCCGGGATTTTCCAAACCTACGCAGTTAAGCATGCCGGAAGGTGTTTCAACAGCACGCTGGCCTTTATTGCCTTCGCGCGGCAGAAGCGTTGTGCCTTTTACGCATACTGCCCCAACTTTTTCCAAATCTAAAAAGTCGGTAAATTCAAGGCCAAAGCCAAAAGTACCGGAAGCGGTGGTAACCGGAGTCTGCATTTTCAAACCGGCAATGTCAACTGCCAGCCGTCCATCATACAATTTTGCGCTTACCATTCTCCCACCTCCTCAGCCCAGAATACCGGGCCGTCAGTGCAAACCTTAAGGCGTTTGCCAATACCGCTGCAAGAGCAGGACAAGCATGCGCCAAGGCCGCAGGCCATATATTTTTCAAGTGAAACCTGGCATTTAACGCCGTATTTTTCAGCTGCTTCCGCAACTGCTTTCATCATCGGCACAGGGCCGCATACATACAGCGCGTCATATCTGCCGCTGGCAAGAAGTTCCGGCAGTACGGCCATAACCGTCCCTTTGGTGCCGCAGCTTCCGTCATCTGTCGTCAGGTGCATTACCGGGCAGTATTCTTCATAGAGTTTTGTCCAGAACAATTCATCGGCACAACGCCCGCCCATAACAATTTCCGCTTTGCCTTTGCCAAAAGCAGAAGCAAGGAACAAAAGAGGTGCAAGGCCCAGGCCGCCGCCGACAATGAGCGGATGCTGCGCGTTCATATCAAAACCACGCCCAAGCGGGCCAACAATGCTTAATTTATCGCCGCTGCAATATTCTGCCAGCAGTTTAGTAGCTTCGCCGATAATGCGGTAAATCATGGTAATGGTGCCCTCTTTTTTATTAACGGCAGCAACACCAAAAGGACGGCGCAGAAGCGGCGCAGTGCAGTTAAATACCTGCACGTTTACAAACTGCCCCGGAACGGCAAGTTCTGCCAGTTCCGGTGCATAAACTTCTATTAATTTTGTTGAATTGTTTAAAACATGCTGCCCAATAACTTTAGCTTCAACTATTTTCTTAGGCATTTATCAGCCCTCCCAGGAAAGGTCCTGCAAAGCAACAATACTTACTACACGGCGGCGGCGCATAGCGCTCATTACATGCTGCAGTTCGCGTGCCGTATCAAGGGATGTCAGGCAGGCGATGGCATGCTCAACCGTCGAGCGGCGGATTTTAAAGCCGTCGCGTTCAGCATCACGGCCATGGTTGGTTGTATTGATAACCATACTGATATGGCCTTCTTTAATTTCATCAAGAATATTCGGGCTGCCTTCGCTTACTTTGGTTGCAACCCTTACTTTTACACCGTGGTTGTTCAGATATTCCGCGGTGCCGCCGGTTGCTACAATTTCATAGCCAAGGTCGGCAAAACCGGCTGCAATTTCGCAGGCTTCTTCTTTATCCATATCGGCTACGGTAATAAGAATTGCGCCTTCGTGCGGCACATTGATGCCGGCAGCAATGCAGGCTTTATACAGTGCGCGCGAATACTGGTAGTCAATAGCCATTACTTCACCGGTAGATTTCATTTCCGGCCCAAGGGTAATATCAACATTGCTCATCTTGTTGAAGGAGAATACCGGTGCTTTAACTGCATAGTAATCCGGGAAGAGCTGCAGGCCCGGGCGGTAACCCTGTTCGCGGATGCTCTGCCCCATTGCGCATTTGGTTGCAACATCAACCATCTGAATGGTGGTAACTTTGCTGAGGAACGGCACGGTACGGGAAGAACGCGGGTTAACTTCGATAACGAATACTTCGTTATTGCGTACAATGTACTGAATGTTAATCATGCCGTGTACTTCAAGGCCGATGGAAATTCTGTTGGTGTAATCGATAATAGTTTTAATAACCGATTCTGCCAGTGTGCGCGGAGGATATACGGCAATGGAGTCGCCGGAGTGTACGCCTGCGCGTTCGATATGTTCCATAATACCGGGAATCAGTACATCCTTGCCGTCGCAGATAGCGTCAACTTCAACCTCCGTACCTTGCAGATAGTGGTCAACAAGTACCGGATGTTCGTGCGAAGCCTTAACGGCGTTTGTCATGTAGTATTTCAGTTCATCGTCGTTATAAACAATTTCCATGGCACGGCCGCCGAGTACATAGGACGGGCGCACCATTACCGGGTAACCAACATCGGCAGCTGCCTTCAGAGCGCCTTCGGTATCAAATACAGTATGTCCTTTCGGGCGCGGAATGTTGCAGGAAGTTAAAAGTTCATCAAAACGTTCACGGTCTTCGGCGCGGTCAATGCTTTCCACGCTGCTGCCCAAAATTTTAATGCCTGCTTTTTCCAGCGGACCTGCAAGGTTAATAGCAGTCTGGCCGCCGAACTGCACAATAACGCCTTCTGGTTTTTCTTTATCGAGAATGTTCAGTACGTCCTCAATCGTCAGCGGCTCAAAATACAGGCGGTCACTGGTATCAAAGTCCGTACTTACGGTTTCAGGGTTGTTATTGATAATAATGGTTTCGTAGCCGAGTTCTTTCAGCGCCCATACAGAGTGAACGGAGCAGTAGTCAAATTCTACGCCCTGGCCAATGCGGATCGGGCCGCTGCCAAGTACGGCAACTTTCTTTTTATCGCTTACTTCAACTTCGTCTTCTTCGGCATAAGTGGAATAATAGTACGGAGTTGCAGCTTCAAATTCTGCGGCGCAGGTATCAACCATCTTATAGGTCGGGATAATACCCCAGCCTTTGCGCATTTCACGCACTTCCTGCCATGTTTTGCCGATATATCCTGCAATGGTAACATCCGCAAAGCCTTTTTTCTTGGCGGCAAGCATTAATTCTGCCGTCATGGGTTCGGTTTTAATGCGGTTTTCCATCTCAACAATGTTCATTACTTTTTGCAGGAACCATTTGTCGATTTTGGTAATATCGTGTACTTCGTCAATCGTTACGCCGCGGCGGAATGCTTCGGCAATAACAAACAGACGCTGGTCATCAATCAGATGAATACGCTCGCGTACTTCTTCATCGCTCAGTGCTTTCAATTCCGGCATTTCAAGGTGAATAAGGCCGATTTCCAAAGAGCGTACAGCTTTTAAAAGCGCTGCTTCCAGATTTCTTTCAATGGCCATTACTTCGCCGGTAGCTTTCATCTGCGTGCCGAGAGTACGGTCTGCGGTAACGAATTTATCAAACGGCCAGCGCGGGAATTTTAAAACAACATAGTCCAGCGAAGGCTCGAAGCATGCCGTGGTTTTTTGGGTAACGGCATTCTGAATTTCATCCAGTGTATAGCCAACGGCAATTTTGGTTGCCACTTTGGCAATGGGATAACCGGTTGCCTTGGAAGCAAGCGCCGAAGAACGGCTTACACGCGGGTTAACTTCGATTACATAATAACGGTAGGAATTCGGGTCAAGCGCAAGCTGTACGTTGCAGGCGCCGCGTACGCCGAGTTCGCGTACAATGTCGATAGAAGCCTGACGCAGCATCTGTACTTCATGGTCGCTCAAGGTCTGTGCCGGTGCGGCAACAACGGAGTCGCCCGTATGCACGCCAACCGGGTCAAGGTTTTCCATGGAGCAAACGGTAATACAGTTATCGTCAGCGTCGCGCAGAACTTCGTATTCAATTTCTTTCCAGCCGGCAACACTGCGTTCAATCAAGGCCTGGCCGATAAGGCTGTACAAAAGGCCCTTACTTACAATATCGTCCAGTTCTTCGTCGTTGTTGGCAATGCCGCCGCCGGTGCCGCCCAAAGTATATGCCGGGCGTACGATAAGCGGATAACCAACTTCACGCGCAAATTCCTTAGCTGCGGAAACGGTTTCAACAATCGTGCTTTCCGGAATCGGCTGGTTGATTTTTTCCATCGTTTCCTTAAACAGTTCACGGTCTTCCGCACGTTTAATGCTTTCAATCTGGGTGCCCAGAAGTTTAACATTATATTCGCGCAAAATACCCTGTTTATCAAGGTCAATGGCAAGATTCAAACCAACCTGCCCGCCCAGGGTTGCCAGCAAAGCATCCGGGCGTTCGCGTTTAATAACGCTTTCCAAAAATTCCACATTAACAGGTTCAACATAAACACGGTCGGCAATATGCACATCCGTCATAATAGTAGCCGGGTTGCTGTTTACCAGTACAACCTCAAGCCCTTCTTCTTTTAATGCGCGGCAGGCCTGTGTACCGGAATAGTCAAATTCTGCCGCCTGCCCGATAATAATCGGGCCGGAACCGATAACCAGTACTTTTTTTACATTTTGCAGTTTCGGCATATTAGCGGCCTCCCATCATTTTAATAAAACGTTCAAACAAATATTCGTGACCGCCAGGACCCGGGCTTGCTTCCGGATGGTACTGCACGGTAAAGGTCGGGTGGTCAAGATAACGTACGCCTTCAATCGTATGATCATTCAGCGAAATATTTGTAATTTCAATATTTTTGCCTTCCAGAGATTTTTCATCAACGGCATAACCGTGATTCTGGGAAGTAATCATAACTTTATGTTCAAGCAAATCCTTAACAGGATGATTAATGCCGCGGTGGCCGAATTTCATTTTGTATGTATCGGCACCATTTGCCAGCGCCATCAGCTGATGGCCGAGGCAGATACCGAAAATCGGGCGTTTGCCGATAAATTTTTTAACTTCTTCGATAACGGAAGTCAAATCCTTCGGGTCCCCCGGCCCGTTGGAAAGGAAGATGCCGTCCGGCTGGGAAGCAAGAACTTCCTGCGCGCTTGTAAACGCCGGGAACACTGTAAGGCGGCAGCCGAAGCTAGCCAGATAGTTAAGGATGTTCTGCTTAATGCCGTAATCCATAACAGCCACATGGTATTTGCCTTCGCCCATTGTATAAATTTCCGGAGTTGTAACTTTGGCTACCTGGTCATGAACTTCCGGCAGCGCCAGCAGTTTGTCAACTTCTTCCTGCGGCATTTCGTCCGGAACAATAACACCCTGCAAAACGCCGTAGTTTCTCAGCTTTCTGGTAATGGCACGCGTATCTACGCCAACCAGTACCGGAACATCCTGTTCATCAAGAAAATCTTCCAGAGATTTTTCGTTTTTCCAGTTGCTCGGATGGTCGCACAGTTCGCTGATAACATAGCCCTGGAAGAAGCACCTTCTGCCCTGGTTAAAATCTTTATTGATACCGTAATTGCCTACCAAAGGATAAGTCATTACAACAATCTGGTCGCAAAACGAGGGGTCAGTCAAAGTTTCCTGATAACCGCTCATGCCAGTTGTAAAAACAACTTCGCCGACAGCATTGCGTTTGCCGTACAAAGTACCTCTGTAAACGCTGCCGTCTTTTAAAACAAGTTTACCCTTTCTGCCTATTTGCCGCATACTACACCATCTCTCATAACAAATTTACCTGCTACCATAGTGGCAACCGCTTTGCCTTTGCAATGTTTGCCATTGAAAGGTGTTACGTTGCCGCGTGTATAAAATATCGTATTATCAACTGTCCATTCCTTGTTAAGGTCGATAACAGTTACATCCGCCGGAGAGCCAACTTTTAAACTTCCAGCATTTAATGCAAAAATATGCGCAGGCGCTGTACTCATTTTATCAATAATTTCATTAATTGTGAAGAGCCCTGTATGATAAAGTTCGGTTAAAATTACACCCAGAGAAGTTTCAAGGCCTGTAAAACCGTTTGGTGCATAACGGAACTCAACGTCTTTTTCTTCCGGTGCGTGCGGAGCGTGGTCCGTAACGATAGCGTCCGCAGTACCGTCTTTCAATGCCTGGCGGCATGCTTCCACGTGGTCCATGCTGCGCAGCGGCGGCGAAACTCTTGTAGCCGTGCTGTATGTGCTGCATGCTTCATCCGTTAAAGTCAGGTGGTGAACGGTAACTTCGCAGGTTACGTTTACTCCCCTTGCCTTGGCGCGGCGGATAATATCAAGCGCTCCTTTGGAAGCAACATGTGCAATATGTACATGCGCACCGGTATATTCGGAAATTATGCAGTCGCGCGCAACAGCGATATCTTCGGAGATATACGGAATGCCGGGCACGCCGATGCGTGCGGAAACAGCGCCTTCATGCATATAACCTTCGTGGTTAAGTTCTTCTTCGATAGAATGGGAAATCAAAACTTTATCGAAAGCGCTTACATATCTTGCAGCCAGTAAAAACAGGCGGCTGCTTTCTACATAATGGCCGTCATCACTGAAAGCCATAGCGCCTTTTTCTGCCATATCGCCAAGTTCTGCCAGTTCCTTGCCCTGTTCGCCCTTGCTGATGGCGCCGATAACTTCTACGTTTACATAACCTTCGCGGGCAGCGCGTTCTTTAATACCGCTGACGATAATGCTGTTATCTACAACCGGTTTGGTATTAGGCATGCAGGCAATAGTAGTTACACCGCCTGCCGCTGCTGCCATGGTGCCGGTAACAATGTCTTCTTTTGCTTCAAGGCCCGGCTCGCGCAGATGCGTATGTACATCAACAAGCCCCGGAGCAACCACAAGTCCGGAAGCATCATAAACTTCATCGGCAGCTGCTTCGATATTTTTATCAATTGCAGCAACAACGCCGTCTTCAATAAGCACGTCCATTACTGCATCAAGATTTTGCGAAGGGTCAACCACACGTCCGTTTTTAATTAATGTTTTCAATTTGTTTCCCTCCTGTCAGCGTTAAGAACAGCAATGCCATACGCACGGCAACACCGTTTTGTACTTCGTCCCTGATTTTAGCGTTGTCGCAGTAACCAACATCCCAGGAAATTTCAAGGCCGCGGTTCATCGGGCCCGGATGCAGCACGGTTACATCAGGTTTGGCCAGTGCCAGGCGTTTTTCGTTAATGCCAAAAATTCTTGCATATTCGCGTGCAGACGGGAACAAACCTTTCTGCTGGCGTTCAAGCTGAATACGCAGAATGTCTATAACATCCGCGCCTTCAATAGCATCTTCAACACGTTTATGTACTTTTACACCAAGTGCTTCAATATCGTGCGGAATTAAAGTCATCGGGCCTGCAACATGCACTTCCGCTCCCAGTTTTGTCCAGGCAGCAATGTTCGTGCGTGCAACACGGCTGTATAAAATATCGCCGACAATTGCCATTTTAAGGCCTTTAAAATCTTTGCCCTGCTCGCGGATGGTAAACATATCAAGCAGTCCCTGAGAAGGATGTGCATGGGCGCCGTCACCGGCGTTGATAATTACGGCTTTGGAAACATCGGCAGCATAGGCTGCGGCACCTTCGATAGGATGGCGCATTACAATGGCATCACAAGCCATGGACTGTACTGTAAGAATTGTGTCGCGCAGGCATTCACCCTTTACAACACTGGAGCTTGAAGTAGTAATGTTTACAACATCAGCGCCAAGATATTTTCCTGCCAGTTCAAAAGAAGTGCGGGTTCTCGTACTTGGTTCATAGAACAAGTTGATGATAGATTTGCCACGCAGCGAAGGAACCTTTTTAATATCACGCTTCATAATTCTTTTCATCTCGGCTGCGGTTTTAAGGATGAGTTCGTATTCCTCAACGGAAAGCGAATCCAAATCCAGTATATCCCGTCCACCGAGAGAAACTGTTGCTTTTGCCATTGCAGAAACCTCCTGTTTGTTAATTTAAGCATAACTTGCGGGCTAAAGCCGCTTACTTACAAAAATAAAAGCCTTCCGGTCCCCATGAGGATAGGAAGGCTTGTAGTACAAGTTACCTAAAAGTCTACCTTACAGTCTCACAGGACCGATTTAAAGGTAAGTTTTATGTTGTTATTATTGTAACACTTCCGGGCATTGGAAGTCAAATTTTTACGGTAATTAAGTATTAAAATATTATAAATTTTTTGCAGCTTCTTTCACTTTATCTCTTAATGCTTTCTCGAACCTAACCATTACCTCACATTGATAATCAACCATTTTATCCCAATCGGTTGTATTACGAATATTGACACCCTCTATCCAAGTAGAAATTCTGCATGATTTTTTACCACCCAAAATATTCCAAACTAATTCTCCACCAAAAATTTCCTCAATTATTTTCTTATTTTTCAATAAGTTATTAAAAATTTTTTCGTTTTCTTCCCTGCTGCCATAATTAATAATCAACTCAACGCCGCAATACCATGTTGTAGCATCAAAAGCGAAAGTAATTCCAGATACACCAGCTCCGCTTGATAACCAATGATTTATCGTAGGTTTAATATTTCTATATTGCGGAGAAATATTATTAAATTTTTCAAGCAATTTTGTCCAATATTGCATCCTGATATTTTCAATATCTTTTGTTATATCTTTATCATTTTGAACTTCTTTTGCTTTATCAGCCATTTGAATTATATAGTCGGCAGTTTCTTTGACAGGTATAATCTGCTCCATTGTAAGAAAGAGATTGTTATTATATTGATAAGGTGTAGCTTTAAAACATTTTACATTTATACTATGGTTTAACATCCACATTACAGTAGAAGTAACTTCTTTCCTGAAATTAGCGGCTACTAAAATCATTCGTTGGTCGTTTTCATTAAGAGTTATTTCTTCCAAAGGTTTCCCATCAAAAAATTCGGAAATATTATTTTTAGCACTTTCTTTTATGAAATTTTTATCAAGATAATCCTGATAAATCTCTATGATTTGAGCCTTAGTTAATGTTGAACAATATGAAACATATTTTAAACATTGCCATACTACATCCCTGCCAGTATCATCAAGTTTATTCTCAATAATTACTAAAGAACCATCCTGATCTAATGCTAATAAATCTAGACGTTCATTTGTATCATTAAAACCGTTAAATTCTTTTTGTATAATAAGCAAATCTTCGCCAAAACAATTAGGCGACTTTGCAATCCATTCCTGTAAGTTTTCACGTTCTTTAAAACCAAGCTCATGAAAAGAACATTTTTTTATTTCAGAGATACTGTTATCAGATTTATTAATCGCAAACATACTATCACCTCAATATATTCTAACTTACTATTAGTATAACATGTTTTAGCATAAAATAAAAAACAGCGCTCCCGTATTTAGGAAACGCTGTTTACTTTATAAATTACAGTTCAATATTTTTGGCGTTGGCAAGGGTTTCTCTTGCTTCAGCAATCAGTTTTTCCATAACTTCCTTGCAGGGCAGAATTTCGTTAAGAGCGTTCAGGCTCTGGCCTACAAGCACTGCGCCATGTTCAATGTCGCCGTCTACTGCACCCATGCGGTTGGTGCCGGTTGCAAAATCATTAAGTTCCTGCTGCGGAGCGCCCGCAACTTCTTTGGCAAGATATTCTTTGGTAAATTCATTTTTCAGGCAGCGTACTGCGTTATTGCGGCTGAAGCCGGTAACAGCGGAATCGGTGTCGGTAGCATCAATAATTGCCTGTTTAGCACGCGGATGAGTCGGGCATTCAGTGGTAAGAATAAAACGGGAGCCCATCTGTACACCGTCTGCACCCATCAGAAGTGCTGCTGCAATGCCGCGGCCGTCGGCAATACCGCCTGCAACCAGAACAGGTACGTTTTTAACCAGAGGCAGTACGTTAGTCATCAGCGCCATGGTGGTCTGCTGGCCGATATGCCCGCCGCCTTCCATGCCTTCAATAACCATTGCGTCTACGCCTGCTGCTTCCACACGTTTTGCAAGTTTTACGTTCGGCACAACCGGGATAACCTTAATGCCTGCACTGTGCAGTTTTTCAATATGCGGAACCGGGTTGCCTGCGCCGAGAGTTACAAAAGCAACTCTTTCTTCGCATACAACTTCGATAATTTCGTTAACATTCGGTGCCATCAGCATTAAGTTTACGCCAAAAGGTTTATCGGTTAAGGTTTTGCATTTTTGAATTTCTGCTTTGGTCCATTCGGTGGTACGGCCGCCGGTTGCAATAATGCCTGCGCCGCCTGCATTAGAAACAGCCGCTGCAAGGTTAGCATCGGAAGTCCATGCCATACCGCCCTGGATAACAGGATATTTAATGCCTAAAAGTTCGGTAATTTTTGTTTTCATTATGTAAACACCTCTTATTCTTTTTTGTATACATTATACTATACTAAAGCAAATTTTACTATATGCGCGCCCGCCTTAAATTTTTTTGCAGAAATACGCATACGGGCAGCTGTGGCAATAGGCTGTGCTGCATGTAAATTCCCGCTCATCTGTTTTGGCAAAAATGCTTTGCAGTTCGGCTGCAATTTCTTCCGGGTTAAAGCCTGACGGAAGTTCAAACCTTACACAGCCGCGCAGAAAATGCAGCTCCGCACTTTTAACAGGCAGGTTAAACATTTCTTCTGCCGCCAGCTTATACAAGGCCAGCTGATATTTATATCCTTTGGGAAGCGCATCAGGCACATGCCCTGTTTTATAATCAATAATGCTTAAACTGCCGTCAGAATTATAAATAATGTTATCTATAAAACCGTAGCACTGCGCATTTATGCCGTATTTTGCAAGTACCGGCAGCGCAAAGCCGGTTTCGTGCAGCTGTTTAGCCTCCAGTCCCGGATATAAATTGCTTTGCAGATATTTTTCCAGTATTTTTTCTGCTTCGCTAAGGTCATAATTTTGTAAATTATTATCATAAGCAGCCTGAATTAAGGCTTTTTTTACATTACCGGCATATTTTTCCAGTGCTTCATGCACCAAAGTGCCAAAAGTTCTGGCATCAATTGCGTTCTCACCGTTCAGCTGCGGTTCAACAGGCGGCATTTGCAAAATATAATGATAATAAAAACTGCGCTGGCAGATATTATACTGCTGTAAAGATGAAGCAGAAAAACTCTGCTGCCAGGCTTTTCCGTATTCCGGCAGCGGCAGAGTATTGGCAATTACATCTTCGCCGATAAAACTTCTGGTATCTTCTTCCGCCTGCATTTCCTGCGGTAATATTTCCGCCGCGTCAACATCGATAAAAATCATGCCTTCATAGCCGCTTAATATATTTTTCAGATTTTTAAACCATGTGCCTTTATCACCTTTAGTTTTTGTAACGCCGGATAAAATCAGCCTGTCTTTTGCACGCGTTGCCGCCACATAAAACTGGCGTTCCTTCTCTGCCTTGTCAAGTTCACTGTTTAAGGCTTTTATTTCTTTAAAAACGCTGCTTTCCTGCAAGTTTCCGTTAACATCAACTTTAATGCCAAGACCTGTGTTTTTATTAAAATTTATTTGCGTACTGCCGCCGCCAACACCTGTATCAAGTGCTGGTAAAATAACGGTTGGAAACTCAAGCCCTTTTGATTTATGGATAGTCATAATCTTTACGGCTTCCTGTGCATTACCGGCAACAGCTGCCGCTTCACGTGCATTAAGCGCACGCAGGCGTTTTATGTTATCAAGGTATTCACGCAGTCCGCCCTGCCTGTGCAGGCAAAATTCAGCGGCAAGAGCAAATAACTTCTTTAAATTGGCGTTTTTTTCTTCTCCGCCCGGCTGTGCGGCAGTAACAGCATTAAGATTAAGAATCTGTTCGATAAAACTGAATAAATCCGTAAGGGGCAGTGACATGGAAGCATTATAAATTTGTTTTAAAACGCCGCTGCAACGGTTTAATTTGCGTTTTTCCGTTTCTGATAAATATTCCGGATATGTTCCGCTTTGCAGAACCTGCCATAAACTTTCATATTTATCTGCATTATCCTGTAATTCAAAGAACAAAGCAGTAAGCGTTTCGTCATCAACAACAAAATATGGCGAACGCAAAACACCTGCCAGCTCCAAATTACGCCTGCTGTCGGCACAAACTGTCAGCAGATTGATAAAATCAATAATTTCCTGCCTTCCATAAAAGCCTTTGCCGTCAACAACATTGCAAGGTATTCCGCTGCAGTTCAGTGCATTTTCGTAATAATCAACCTTTGTCATAGCACGCAGCAAAATAACAATATCGCTGTATAAAACGCCTTCTTCATCATGCAGGTTTTTTATTTTCTGCGCAATAAAGGCGGCTTCCGCTTCGCGTGCATCCATCTGTGCCGTCTGCTCATCATGGTTTATTACAATAAGTTCCGGGAAAAGCGTACCTGAACGGTTGGCACGCAGCGCTTCAAAAAATACATCCTGCGTTTCGTCAAGCCCCAACAAATCCGGGAATGTTGCATTGCAGAAATCAAGAATTTTATCCACCGTGCGGAAATTATCATCCAGAACAATGTTTTTACCTTTTTGGGCGGCAATATCTCTGCGCACACGTGCAAAAACATTAACATCGGCACCGCGGAAACGGTAAATTGATTGCTTGGGGTCGCCAACAACGAACAGCTTATTACCATTCAGGCTGTCCTTATCGTCGCCGCATAAAAGGTATATAATCTCGCGCTGGCGCTCATTGGTATCCTGAAATTCATCAACCATTATGTATTTAAAATTCTGCTGGTATTTATGCCGTGTTTCCTGTGAATCGTGCAAAAGCTTCAAGGCAAGGCTTTCCAAATCATCAAAACCGATTAAATTAAGTTCTTCCTGCTTTGCCAGCACAAATTCACGGCAGCTGTGCAAAACATTATGCCATACGGTAACCAGTTCTGCTGCACGGGCATCAATAACAGCCTGGTATAGTTTCGCCAGTGCTTCTCTAGCTTCGGAAACAACTGCTTTATCTTTAGCTTGCATGGTAAGCACGCCAATATATTGGTTTAGCACCGCTCGGCTTTCTTCAGTTTCATATTTCTGAATTGCCTCAATAACCAAATGGCGGTTTTCCTTTAAATTCTGCAATTTAGGATACTGCTTGGTTGTTTTCTTGACAACACTGTCCATACCTGCAATAAGCTCATCAACAAGTGCGGTAAGCTCTGCCTGCAATTCCGGCGCACAATCTGCACTTTTTTTATACGGCTCTGCCGGATTTTCAAGTTTCAAAACCTCATCCGCAATGCCATAAATGCTGAGCAGCTGTTCTTTAACGCCTTCAATTCCGTAATTGCGGATAAGTTCTTCCAAACCGGAATCATTTTCTGCAATCGCTTTTTTAATAAAACCAGTGATATTGGCTTCCAAAAATTCCTGCATATCATTTTCTTCCGCAACATTAAACGAAGGGTCCAGCCCTGTTTCTACAGGGTTTTCTTTTAATATTCCGTTGCAGAAACCATGAATTGTACTGATGCGCGCCTGGTCAAAACGCTGCCTGTGGTTATGCCAGAACTCTTTATTTACGGCATCTTCTTTTTCAAGTTCATACAAGCGTTTGCGTATGCGTTCCTTCATCTCCGCCGCAGCTTTGCGCGTAAAAGTTATTGCCAGTATTTCTTTTGGCTGCACAGCCTGCTGCGGATTTTTTATACCCTGGGCAAGAATATTGATGAAACGTTCAACAAGCACTCTTGTTTTGCCGCTGCCCGCACCGGCAGATACGGAGACATTGCAGTTAAGAGTATTAATGGCTGCTGCCTGATTTTCTGTAAAATTAAACATCTCCGTCTGCACCTCCGTTGTTTTTTTCGTTGAAATGCCTGCAAATTTCACGCGCCGGGCAATAATTCGAGCATATTCTTTTTACAGACGGCTTAAAATTGCCGCTGCGCATGGCTTTTATGTAGCTGGTAATAAACTGCTTTGTTTTTTCAACAAAACTATCCCATTCACCTACGGATTTTGCTTTAAAGAACGGCGGTTTATTTTTAGCATCAAAAACTATTCCTTTATCACGCTTAGAATTACCAAAAGAAAAATAATCACCGCCCAAAACCGTTTTATCTTTTGTCAGCTGTTCCGCTGCCAGTAAATAAAGCGGCATCTGCAGATCCAAACCATCCTTTATATCTTTGGGGTCCGGTATTTTGCTGCGCTTGTAATCGGTAACAAATATTCTTTCGCCGTCAGCGTCAACGCGGTCAATACGTCCTTTAAAATTATAAACCGCTCCGTTTTCATCAGTTAAACTAAGCGGCAGAGATGTACCCGGCCCAAAAGACATTTCAACATTTAAAGGCTTAAATCCGTACCATGCTTTTGCATAATTGTATTCCGCTTTAACAAATTTAAGCAGGCGCTTCAAAATATTTTCTTTTTGATAAGTTAGAAATACAGTGTCTTTCAATTTGCCGCTTTGCTCGTATTCCCTGCTTAAAGCATCAAAAATATGCTGCATTTCTTCACATAAAGTTTCCAGTGGATACTCTGCAAGGCTTTTATTTAAATACAAGCCTATAAACTGTGCGGCGGCGGCGTGCATAAGGCTTCCTTCATCCGCAGCATCTATATCTTCATCCATTTCGGCATATTCTTCCTGCCGCCACAAATAACTTACCATAAATTTAAACGGGCAATCCGCATAAGTTTCAAGCCTCGAAGCACTGAAGCTGCTGCCAATTTTCCGTGGAAGTTCAGACAGCAGCTCACTGTTTTGCAGTATGCCGCTGTAACGGTTAAAACCGCTTTCTCTTATGTATTCAATGCTGCTGCGTTCAGCCCAGTTTTCAACAGCTTCTGCAAGCAGTTTATTATTTCTGTTTGCAAAAGCAAGATTTTCAAGCAGCTCATCGCCTGATAAGGAAGCGTCAACATTAACCGGCGTACATTTTTCCGCTTCAAGAGAATTATCCGCAAAAGTATTTTGCAGCATTTCCACATATGCGGATGCACCGCCGGAATCATCACTGTACCAGCTTATGGTAAGACTTTGCAGGGCTGCTGCTGCCGCAGCGGCAAAAAAGTATTTATCCTCGTTTAAACCGGCAATAGTACCGGGTAAATCTATACCAAGCGCTTCCATTGCCGCACGCTCATAATCGTTATAAATCCAGTTTTCTGTTTTTACTGACGGAAATTCACCTTCGCGCACGCCAAGCAGAAAAACATAAGGATAATAAACTCCCTGTATATTAGCAGCCTCTGTAATAAGCACGCCGTTCATATCGCCTTTTTGCAGAACAAGCTCAACACCTTGTACTGCTTCATATAAAATATCGGCAAAATCCTGCGCCGTTATTTTTTTGTTAAGCATGCCTCCGGCGGCGTAATCACTTTGCAGCAGCGATAAAATATCTTTTAATTTACCTTCAGCAAGAATATAGTTCTTTATTGCGTCATAACCGGCACTGCCGTTTTTATAGGCGCTGCCAAGTTTGGAAGCAACGTCCAGCTTTTCCAGAATATTTCCTGCCCCTGTGCAATATTCGCTGATGCAGGCATTTTCTGGAACGGTTTTTATTAAATCCAGCAAACGGTTTAATTCCTGCTGTTCTTCATCTTTTAACACTTCCATGCCGTCAGCAACAAAACTGTCTGCCGATTGATAGAGTTTTTCCGTTTTCAAACGCAAAAGCAGCTCCGTTTCAAATTCAAACAGCATTTTTACTGCCTGACAGCCCATAAGCGTGCATAAATTACCGGCTGCGGCTGCCGGTGCAGAATAAGCGGCGCTTTTAACAAGCAGATACATAAACTCCGTTAAAGGCTCATTATTCAGTTTTGCTGTCAGCGGCAAAGAAACAGGAATACCGTATTCATCACTTAATTTGCGCAGGCCGGCATAAAACGAAAAATCCCTCAGCAAAATAATAATTTCACTGCTTTTTATGCCCTTCTGCAAAAGCTTTTTAACGCTGCGCAGCACCGTGCGTATTTCCTGCTCACGGCTTGCGGCCTCCAGCAGCTTTATGCCGCTGCCGGAATATACGGCACTGCTTTCTTCACCAAGATACTCCGTCAGTATTTTTAAGCTGTTTTCACGTTCAGGCAGTTCCGGCTGCAATTTCTCCATGTCCAAAAAACGGCTTAAATCGGCAAAGGCATGTTCCGTTGCCGCAAAAATTTCCGGGCGCTTGGGGTCATACATTAACCCAACGTTTATATTGCAATGTTTTTTCAGTTCGCGCAGCAGTTCTATCTGCAATCCATCAAAACGGTAAAACTCGCTGAAATATAAATTCTCCCACGGAACAACCGGGTTATCTTTTTGCAGTACATAAACAGCAAGGCGGTACAAGCCTTCAACGTCAAACCAGTCTTCTTTTTTTAATTTCTGGCGGTACGCCGTATAAACGGCGGCAATTTCGCGGTCTTTAAGCCCAAGTTTTCCCGGTCTGTCCCAGCCGTTAAGTGCTTCATAAATTTCTTCCATTTTGGCGCCGCTGCGCGATAACTGCCCAATAAGCGATGTTACCGCTTTAACAAAGCCTTTCTTTTCAACCAGAATGTTAAAATAATCAAGTTTATTATCGTGGGCATATTTTTGCAGAATTTCTTCGACAATAAGCTCCTGCGTGCGGCGTGAAATGCGCTGTAAACCTGCATAGCCGTTAGCGTTAAGCAGACCGGTTGCAACATCGTCAAAATTTTTTACGCGTACTGCGCCCTCTTTAAAAGCACGGCTTTGCAGCACGCCGCTGGGAAGAACCAAAAGTGAATTTTCCCAGCCTCTCTCTGCTATTTCATTAATAAAATATCCTCTGGCACTGCACCCCAGGGGGACATAGTAAAGTTTATTCATAAATATTTCTCCGATAGTTTTTCTTATATTTTACCACAAAAACTGCCGTATCCAAAAACTTATAATAGTATACGCTATTTAAAGTTTTAACGTTAACTTTATGTTAAATTTTATTAAGAATAATTTACATTTTCTTAAAAATGTAGTATTCTATATAAGAATTTTAAAATACCTATTAAATTAAGGGGGAATTTTTATTATGTCAGGTTTAGGTTTAATGATAGCGTTTGTTATCGCTATCATCGTCATGATTGTCGCTATCTCCAAGTACAAGATTCATCCGTTTTTGTCTATTATGACCGTATCTCTTGTTCTTGGCCTCGTTGCCGGTATTCCTCTGGTGGACACCAAAGTTGACGGCAAAACGGTTCAGGGCATTGCCACTGTTATCGGCTCCGGTTTTTCCGGCACATTTACCAGTATCGGTATCGTTATTATTTTAGGCGCCCTTATCGGCGGCATTTTGGAAATTACCGGTGCAGCCTTTAAGCTGGCAGACCTTATTATTAAACTGGTTGGCAAAAAGAACCCGGAACTCGCCATCGAACTTATGGGCTGGGTTGTTTCCATTCCTGTATTCTGCGATTCCGGCTTTGTAATTTTAAACCCTATCCGCAAAGCGCTGGTTAAACGTACTCTTGCGCCAAGCGTTGGCATGTCGGTAGCTTTAAGTGCCGGCCTTTACATCTCCCATGTATTTATTCCCCCTACACCGGGTCCTATTGCTGCTGCAAATACTTTGGGCATTGGCAATAACCTGCTGCTGGTTATCGGCATGGGTATGGTAGTTTCCATTTTCCCGCTTATTGCTGGTTACGCTTTCGTTAAATATATCGGCCCGAAAGTTAAAACTCCTGAAGACGTTAACGACGGCGAAGTTGTAAAAACTTATGAAGAAATTATGGCTTCCCACAAAAATATTCCGGGCGCGTTCATGTCCCTCGCTCCTATTATCATTCCTATTTTATTAATGGCTTTGGGTTCCATTTCCAACATGGCTAAATGGACCGGCTTCTTCGCCGATGTATGTGTTTTCCTCGGCACACCTGTAATTGCACTGGCAGTAGGCGTTATCTTTGCTGTTGCCCAACTTATCAGCTCCGGCAAAACCGGTGAATTTTACGAACTTACCAATGAAACCTTAAAAGTTTCCGGCCCTATTTTGTTTGTAACCGCTGCCGGCGGCGTACTTGGCAAAGTTATTGCTGTTTCCGGTATGGTACAGTACATTACCGCCAACGCAGGCATTTTGGAAACTATCGGTATTTTCTTCCCGTTCCTTCTTTCTGCAATTCTTAAAACGGCTCAGGGTTCTTCCACCGTTGCCCTTACAACAACCGCAGGCATTGTTGCACCGCTCCTGGGTGTACTTGGCCTTGATACACCGATGCTTACCACCCTTACCGTTATGGCAATCGGCGCAGGCGCTATGGTAGTATCGCACGCTAATGACTCTTACTTCTGGGTTGTTACCAATTTCGGCGAAATGACTCCTGACCAGGGCTACAAAACCCAGACCGTCTGCACTCTGGTGCTTGGCGTATCTTCCATGCTGGGCATCTGGCTCTTGTCCCTGTTCTGCTGATTTAAGGAGTAGTTTATGAAAAAAATCCTTTTAATACCCGATTCTTTTAAAGGCACAATGTCTTCCATGGAAATCTGCTCCATTATGGAAGAAAGCATACACCATCACTATCCGGAAGCTGAAGTTGTAAGCATTCCGGTTGCCGACGGCGGCGAAGGAAGCGTTGACGCCTTTTTGGAAGCACTGGGCGGCGAAAAAGTAAGCGTTAAAGCACAGGACCCTTACGGCCGCGAAATAAATTCTTTTTACGGAATTTTACCCGACGGCACTGCTGTAATTGAAATGGCAGCAGCGGCAGGGCTGCCGCTGGTTGGCGAAAACCGCCGCGCAGAAAAAACCACCACTTACGGCGTAGGCCAGCTTATTGAAGACGCTTTGCGCAACAAATGCAAAAAACTTATTGTAGGCCTTGGCGGCAGCGCAACCAACGAAGGCGGCTGCGGTGCGGCAGCAGCTCTTGGCGTACGCTTTATCAACAGCAAAAATGAAAGTTTTGTCCCTGTCGGTGAAACCTTAAAGGATATTGTCTCTATCGACGCAAGCGGCATTAATCCGCTTCTGCGCGAAGTTCCTATTGTTACCATGTGCGATATTGATAACCCGCTCTGCGGGCCGCATGGGGCTTCTGCAGTTTTCGGTCCGCAAAAGGGCGCTGACGAAGGTTGTATAAAAATGCTTGATGCCGGTCTTTATCACATGTCCGAAATCATTAAACGCGATTTGGATAAAGATGTGCTGAACCTGCCGGGCTCCGGCGCAGCAGGCGGCATGGGCGGCGGTATGGCGGCATTTTTTAACAGCACCTTACAGCCGGGCATAGAAACAGTGCTTGATACTGTTCATTTTAATAACCTGCTTGAAGGTGCAGACCTTATTATTTCAGGCGAAGGCAAAATTGATACCCAGTCCCTGCGCGGCAAAGTAGTTATTGGCGTTGCACGCCGTGCTAAAAAATCATCCGTACCGCTTATTGCCGTTGTCGGCGATATCGGCAGCGATATTCAAAAAGCATACGAGGAAGGCGTAACCGGAATTTTCAGCATTAACCGCGTTGCCCTCCCCTATGAACAGATTAAATTAAGGGCGAAAGATGATCTGCGGCTGACAATCGACAATATTATGTATTTTATGAAACATATGCGCTAAAACAAAATAAAACTCCTGTTTGGCAAACTTAACTGCCGGGCAGGAGTTTTTCTTTTCATATTTTAATTAATCTTCGTAGCGGTCATCATCCCATCTGTCATCATCGTCATATTCATAGCGGTCATCATCCCATCTGTCGTCATCGTCGTCTTCATAACGGTCGTCGTCCCATCTGTCATCATCGTCGTGTTCCCAGCGGTCATCGTCCCACCTGTCATCATCGTCGTCTTCCCAACGGTCGTCGTCCCATCTGTCATCATCGTCGTCATCCCAACGGTCATCGTCATGCCTGTCACGGCGTTCTTCACGTTCCCATCTGTCACGGTCTTTTTTGTAATTGCCGCGGCGTCCATTATCGTGACGCCATTTATCGTCATTGCCTCTGCCATTATCATGGTCAAAAGGGCTGTCCTTGCCGCTTGCCGCGCGCAGAATATCGTTTACAACGCCAAGCTCATTGCCGCCCGTATCTGCGGTAATAGCAGGCATTAATTTCTGTTCAGGTGCAGCTTCCGTTTCCGCTGCCCATAACGGGCTGATAAATGCTGCCATCAATAATGTACACAATACCTTTTTCATCATCCCTCACTCCTTAAAATTAAACAATATACCCTCTATAATAATTATACAAAAACAAAACAATAACAGGCAACAATGCTTACAAATAATTTACAATTAAATTTTCGTTCTGCACTTGTTTTTGGCATTATTTGTAATATCTGAAACATAAAGCGCCGCGTCCACGGTTTGAATCTGGCAAAATAATAATTAACTTTCACTTTTTAAAAATTTATAGTATTATGTAAATGCAGCTGACGCTGTAATACGTAAAAAGAAGGTATAGTATATGAAAACAAGAAAGGTTGTCATTATCGGTGCCGGACATGTAGGCTCTCATGTAGCACTGGGCCTTATTCAATCCGGCGAAGCCGATGACATTGTTTTAATTGATATTTTAAAAGAAAAAGCAGCCGCACAGGCATTGGACCTTGACGACTGTGTAAGCGGAGCTTTATGCGGGCATGACGCCGTTATACGCGCCGGTGAATACGACGAACTTAACGATGCCGATATTATGGTTGTTGCGTTCGGGCGCAGCCGCAAACCCGGCGAAACACGCCTTGATATGTTCGATGATACCATCCGCATGGCAAACGAAGTAATCGGCCATTTAAAACAGGTTGATTTTAAAGGCATTATGATTAGTATTTCCAACCCTGCCGATATTATCTGTGAATACATCCGCCGCCAGATGAACTGGCAGACAAACCGCTGCTTCTGCACCGGCACCAGCCTGGAAACCTACCGCCTGCTGCGCGTGCTTTCAGCCGCTACCGGTTACAGCCGCCGCTCCATTCAGGCAATGTGCATGGGCGAACACGGCAACAGCAGCTTTATCGTATGGTCGCGCATATTTATTAACGGCACTCCGTTTTTGCAGATGCGCGAAAATAGCCCAAGGCTTGCCGCACTTAACCTTGATGATTTGCAGGAACAGGTTAAACGCGCCGGTGATATTGAAGTTGACGGCAAGGGCTGTACCGAATTTGGTATTGCTAATGTTGCCGTAATGCTTATAAAAGCAATTTTCCATGACCAGAAACTCATCTGGCCCTGCTCCACAGCACTTAACGGTGAATACGGGCAAAAAGATGTTGCCGCCGGCGTGCCTTGCGTTATCGGCAAAAACGGCCTTGAACAAATTTTAGAAGTAGAACTTGACGAAAGCGAAAAAGAAAAATTCGCCAAATCCTGCGATATTATCCGCGGCTTTTTGGAAAGAGCCGAAAGCGTAAAATAAAAATAAAGCAACGTAAAAGCAAACAGCACTTCAAAAGTAATTTTACTTTCGGAGTGCTGTTTTACTATTTACGCTGTTAAATTACAGTTCAGCATTACAGTTCAGCTTTTTTGGCGATAATGGCAGCACAGGCAGTGCAGGCCGGACAATCGCAGAATTTTGCGCCGTTCTTTTTAATTTCTTCGGCATGGGCAAGTACGTTTTTAGCCATTTCTTCGCCAAAAACTTTAACGCCTGCTTCGCTGCCTGCAAAAGCAATTAAACCATCAACAGGCATAATGTCTGCTTCAACTTCGGCAATAAGCTTTTTGGTAATTTCTGCTTCTTTATCAGTACCGGCTGCTTCCAACCATTCAGCGCAAACTGCTTTGGCTTCTGCACAGCATGTTGGGGCTTCCATCAATGCCGTTACCTTTTCAATCATATAAGCTGTTAATTCTTTGGTCATTTATTATCATCCATTCATCACTCTATGCTTGTGCCATCCGGCAAAATTATATCGCCGTCGCCGCTGGCATCAAAAAAGCCAACGCCATGTTTTTGTGCAAGGGTGCGGACTTTTTCGTACGCTTCATCGGCAACTGACCAGCTAAAAGCAGCATAAATAACATTATAGCCTATGCTGTAGTCTGTTAAACGGCTTTCTAAATCTTCGTCATTTGCAATAGCTTCTTCCTCCGGTGCAAATTTGCCGTTCATCGGCGGAAAAGTATCTTTCATTTCCATAAACCATTTTTGCAAAGCCGGAGAAGTTACACCGACAGTTTCATAATCATGTTCTTCCGCCCATTCAGTTTGCCTGTCATACCAATCCATAAATTCTTTTTTTGTTTTGGGCGCTTTGGTTATTTCAAAAACCATTAAATCATAACTCATAAATCCCCCTCCTTACCAATCGCGTTCGCGGATAGCTTCTTCTTCATCAATGGGAATATTAAACCAGTTTAAAACATAGTATACCGTTTCACCAATACAATCTCTGGCAACAGTTTCAATTTCGCTGTCATTAGCATCAAATTCATCTTGCAAATCGTTAATGGCACATGTCATTTCATCAAGTTTTTCCTGAATAATTTCAACGTCATTTTCTCCGCTTTCCAGTAATTCTATTACTTTTTGTATTTCTGCCTTTACTTTATCAACTAAAAAAGCAGGGTAATATTCATCATTATACATTTCTTTCAAAAGAACATAATTGGGGTCAAATTTTTTCATGGCAACCATCCTTTATAAATCAATACTCAACTTTAAGAGTCATGCCCGGCAAAGAAACGCCTTCACTGTAAGTTATGGCGTGTTTATCTTCGGCGCTGAAACCTATTGTTTCTCCGTCTTTAAGGGTTACATCATAGGCAAGTACATAATCTGCAAGGCTGTAAATAAAATCGCGTAAATCGTTAGGGTCTGCATCGGCATCTAAAACTTCCATTTCGTCTTTGCCAAATTCAACCATGCCGTAGGTATACCCGCTAAAACCTTTCTCGCTGCGGTAAAGGCCAATCCAAATCCAGTTATAAATAGGCAGTTCGCCTTCTTTCATTATGTTGGCAAATTTTGCATAAAACCATGGCGCAAATACTACACCGCTGGTATATACGCCCAAAGCGCCGGGCAGAGCGCAGCAGCAGGCTAAAATTTTAGTAAACAGTTTGCCGCGTTCCAGTAAATTTTCTTCCTTACCGATAATTGCCACCATAATATGTGCTTTATGCGCTTTGGCTGCGTCTACAGCTTCCGGCCACATATAGTTATTTGCGGCATTGGCTTCGGCTTCTCCATCAGGTATTGGTGACGGCATTAAACTTACGGCAGCAATCACATTGCCAACATCAAATACCAGCGAATCTTCTCGTTTATCATCGTTATCCTCAACGGCTTCAATTTCCCATTCTTCTTTCAAATCATTAATAAGCCGCTCTTTATCCCATTTAGCTTCTGCCATCAGCACAAAACCTACAAAACTTCCTGCCCTGTTTTTACGTTCTTCAATCTGTTTTGCCTGTTCCATCCAATAATTACGCACTAACTCTACCATTGCTGTGGCTTTTTCAACGGCAGTTTCTTCTTCATACGGTTCCATTTCACTGAATACATGCCCGCAATGTTCAATGCCGTCATCTTCATAGCCGCCGCATACGCCAAGCAGCCATACGCTATCAGCTTCTGGCTGATATTTAAAGAGATAATATAACATATCGTGCAGTTCAAACGTGCCTGCACATTCAATTGCAGCAGGTTTATGCCCAAGCTCCTGCGGATGAGCCAGCCATTCTGCCATTGCTTCTTTTGCTGCCTGCATTTGTTTCATATTCATAATCATTCCTCCTCATCTTCGTCACTGTAATCGCGTTCTATATCAATAAACTGAATTATAAGCTGGCAAACTGCGCCACTTTCATCAAATCCCCAATAAACCGGGTATGTGCCGTCCCCAAAACCGGCTTGGAAAAACGGAACGTGATAATCCGTACCGGGAACCTGCCAGTTAATCCAGTCTCCGCCATCACGCTGATACTGCGGATTTTGCTTATAACTTTCTTTAAACAACTCATAAAAATAATCGTTATAAATTTCTCCATCTGGGTTTTGTTTTTCCCAGTTTTCACGCCAGTCCGTGATAATTTTATTTACCTGGGCATCACAGATACATCCCAAACCTGCATCTACATTAAAGCCAAAATATTCTCCTTCTTCAAAATTTTCCAAATCTTCACTGCCGATAAGAGCCTCATAAAATTTCACTGCGCGGTTTTGGTTAAACCGCAGGCGGACAACAGCATACCGCGCACAATCACCATCATACGGCTTAATAACGCATACTTCCGTTTTATAGCTTCCGGCAGGAGCCTGCACTAAATATGGCGTGCAGTCTTTATCAAGGTAAACCAAAGGGTCAGCAACTATTACTTTACCGCCCGGCAAATCACATAAACCAATATCCATTATGTCCAAAGGTATTCCGGCAATTTCCTTTTCATCAAAATACTTATTAAAATCAACTGTACTTTTAGTCAATTCTTTTTTCTTTGCATATAAAGCAAGCCATTCTTTTGCAGGTTCCATACAAATCACTCCTTTTTCAGCTTTTACGGCTGATTATTATAACATCTGATGTTAAATCTTTGGTTGCATCAAATAAAAAGGCAAACCGCTTTTTTGTGGAAACATCAAATTTTTATATCCTGTATTTGTATATCTTTTACTTTTTATATTTTGTTCAGCATTTTTAAAAGCTGCAAACAATGAGTATTAAACCCAATGCGCCAAAAATCAAACGGTACATACCGCGGCTTAAAAGATGTGCATCAGGCTTGCCGGTAGGGTCGCAAAGCCAGTCCCAATTTTTTACAGAACCTGCAATAAGCACCAAACCTATTAAAATCGTTATATAATCATCGTATTCAGCTATAAATGCAGATAATTTTGCTTCGTCCATGATTATTATCCTTCATCTTCCATATTAATTTTGTGCAGCTTGCCATCAGCACCGCGTTCAAATGCAGTATCAAATGGGCTATTTAAAATTTTTAAAATTTCAGGGCACAAATTACATAATGTATTTAAATCATAAACTTTGTAGTGGTTTTCATCATCACTATAAACTTCATCTTCATCGCCTGCTTCAAAGCGCCATCCGCTGTCCCAGCCGGTATCGTCGCTGTCAGGCTCTTCACGGCAGCAAAAGCCTACTTCGCAGCCATCCATTATAATACGGCCGCTGGCCAAACAGTGACGCGCTCCCTGCCAATCGGGCAAAAGTTCTTTAAACTGCGTTTCATCAAAAGACTGTGCATTGGCATTTTCATCAGCATCGCCCAAATCCATAAATTCTTCAAAGCGGGCGTTAATAATTTCTTCAACAGCCTTATAGTATTCTTCGCCCCAAGGCAAAAGCAGGTAAGCTGTATCTTCGTCACAAGAGGGCTGCTCTTTAAAATATTCCGCTGCATATGCTTTTAAATCCTTTAAATAAGCATAAGGCATGCTGCGGTTGCCTGTGTTATACCAGTTGGCAAACATTACACCGTTGCGGTTGTAACCTATTATCATCAGCCTGCCGCCAAGTTCATCACGCACAAAAGCACGCAAATCAGTTACAGTTCCGCTTTGCACAGCATTTACAACACCGCCGTGCTGCTGCATAAATACATCGCCCATCATATTATGCAAAATACACCAGCGCAAATATGCCGCCATGTGATTATATGCGGCAAGTTCATCCACCTGCAAATTATACTTCTTAATTAATTCTATATGCTCTGATGCACAATCCATCTCACGCTCATCATAATTTAATATTTCTGCATCGGTAACAGCGTTTAAACGGCTGGGATTGATGACTTCCAAAATTTCATCCGGGCATTTTTGCAATAATTTATCCATCCCGTTTTCTACTTTATAATCAAGTTCTTCTTTATAAAGCGGTATTGCCTGATAAAAATTTACTGCCTCGCCATTTGGCAGCGTGCAGGCATAACTTGCTTCGCCAAAAACACCGGGGCTTAAAACAACAGCCGAACATAGCTTTGTACTCTCATCAAAGCTGGTAATATCGTCAAATTCAAGCGTTGACCCCCAGTCATAATACATTCCGTTATTAACAGGGCTGCGAGCCATAAATTTCAAAAATCGTATAGGCCAGTACCACTTTTCGTCCTTTAGTGATTCTTCGTCAAGCTGCCAACCGGCCGGCAGGTTAATTAAAAGTTCGGCACGTTCCAATTGTTCGTTTTTCAGCTCATCAGGTACTTCCATTTTATGCGCACCCATGCCGCAGGTTACCAGCGTATAATATTCGTGTTCCGCCCGTGGCGGGATAACATAAATATCCACGTGAATATCAGGCGATGCCAATTCGTGCATTACGCGGCCGTACTTGCCGAAATATTTTTCAATATGGTTTCCAACGCTCTGCATTTCTTCAAAACTGTAAACTTCCGGTTCGCGGTAATTTTCTTCAATATATTCTTCGATGGTTTTAATTAAATTTGCCGCGTCCTCGTCATCAGGCTTTAACTGCTGCCATTTGCGTGCATAGGCCAGCGCTTCCAGCTCGCGCCCGGATGTCATCCACAGAGCATAAGCCATACGGCAGTTCCAATACCAGTCATCCAGCCCTTGCAGGCGCACGCTTTCAAAAATATTTACGGCTTTTTCCAGCAGAAATATATCCACGCCGTCCTCGTTTGCCTTGGAATTATTATCGCCAAGCACTCCCAAATTGCTGTAAGCCCTTCCCAAAAGCACGGTCAGTTCATAGCCGCGTTCTTCTTCCTGTATGGCTTCAATGGCATCAACACATTTTTGATATTCATTTGCTTCATTCCACTCCACAATCTTTTTAAGTAAATCGTTCATAAGGCCTTCCCCTTTCAAGCAGCCTGCGCCAAAATACAAAAGGACGCCCTGCTGTCTGCGTTAAGCATAAACAGCAAAGCGCCCGTTAATTTTATTGTTAATATTAAGTGCATAACAAAGTGCCGGCCTTAAGTTATAACGCCGCTTCTCCCGCCTGATTGCCTGCCTGATGATTACACAGCCCATAATCTTTGCCGCTCCCTGTTATACTTTATTTAATTATACTAAACTTTAAAGTTTTAAACAATGTTCTAACCCATTTTGGCAAAGTAATATTTAACGGCCACGGCCTGAGCGGCAAGCAAAACTGCAAGCAGGTAAAATACCTGCGTTATGCCGAAACCGTGTGCAACAAAACCTAAAACTGCCGGCCCTAAAATTACGCCGGTATAACCCATGCTGGTTATTGCCGTTACAGCTGCGTTAATGGGCATAACTTTCTGGTATTTTGTCAGCGAATAAATTGTGGGCACTATGTTGGCAAGTCCTAATCCCATCAGCACAAACCCAAGCTGAATGGCATAAAAGTTTTCCAAAAAGATAACGCTTAAAAAGCCAATAGCGCCGATAACACTGCCAAAAACCAATGTTTTTTCTTCGCCGAGCACGGCTACAATTTTATCGCCCAAAAGGCGCATACACAGCATTGCTACCGAAAAAACGGCATAGCCTACGCCTGCAAGCGAAAGCTCAGTATTTTTTACTTCTGTAAGCAAAACGCCGCTCCAGTCCATAACTGCACCTTCGCCCAAAAATGTTATGCACGCCAGCACGCCGAAAAACACTACTATGCCTTTGGGAACAGCGATTGGTTTTTCGTTGCCTGCGCCTTTAAAATTTAAAAAGTGGCGGCTGTAAATTACCGTAAACACCATTACTATAAGGCTGTGTATAGCGGCAATAACTGTTATGCCAAGCCCAGCTTTAGCCAAAAGACTGAATAAACCTGCACCGGCAAAGCAGCCGACGCTCCATAAAGCGTGCATGCCGCTCATCATACGCTTTTTAGAAGCATTTTCTACGATAACGGCATTAAGGTTCATATTAACGTCTATGCAGCCCATTGCCGCGCCAAAAACCGCAAGAAATACCAGAAAGCCCCAAATATTGCCAAGCAGCGATAAAATTATCAAATCCGCCGCCATAACGGCAATAGCGGTACGCAGCACTTTTTTGCAGCCGTAACTGCGGCTTAACATACCTGCAAGCGGCATAAAAATAAAAGCGCTGATGCCGATGCTTAATAACAGCATGCCTAATACATCGGCGCCAATTTGAAGTTTATCTTTAACTGCCGGTATCATTGGCGCCCAGGTGGCGACCGCAAATCCGCTGATAAAAAACGCCATGCGCGCCGCCATCTGCTCTTTTTTGCCTACTTTATAGGCCGATAAATAATCATCTATTAATCCCATTAATTAACCTCCGGTTAAGGCTTGCAAATTCCGCACGGGCTGTAGCCTTTGCTGATTAATTCGGCGCGCCTCCCTTTAAAGTTTTCCCTATTTTTAACGCTTATTTTTTCTGCGCCGCTGCAATCAGGTTTATGAAACTTTTTGCTGCCGTTATTTAACACATAGCTTTGTACTGCATAATCATCGGCAGTTGGGCATACTTTTGGCTTATTGCCGGCAGTTTTTGCCGTTTGCTGCCCTTCTGCCAGTTTGCTTTTGCCGTCTGCATAGTTAATTTCCACGCCCGGCTGTACATTATAACAAAAAACATTAAAGCTTATGCCTGCACCTTTATCCTCTACGGACATTGCCTCCATCTGTACGCCTGACGCCACAAGGTTATTGCCGTTAAACACCGGCGTTACACGGTATAAAACATGGTTGCCGGTTTCTTTAATATAGTCGGCCACCATATTTTCAAACGGCAGCATGCCATCCACATTCATATAGCGCGTTCCTGTTATTAAATTGCGTTCGTTTGCATTTTCAGCCGTAAGCTGATAACCGATTAAATGGCAGCGGTTATAAAGATACTTACCGTCTACAAAATCGTATTTTGCCGTCTGCCAGCCGCTCGGCTTAACCTGGCCAATGCTGCCGCGCTTTTCTTTAGGCATAGTTTCTTTGGATACATTGGCAAACGCCGTGCCGCAGCGCTTTAAACTATCCAGCGGGCTGTATTTTTCAAATGATTTTTTGGTTAAATCAGCCTCGGTAAAATTTGGTTTATTGCCGTTAATTGCAATAAAGGGCTTGCCGCTGTACGCAGGTACAGAAGCAATACCGGTGGCGTTAACGGAACTGCCTGCCGGTGCGGCGGCATTGCTGCCTTTTTGCCCGCAGCCGCTTAAAACAAGGCTTACAGCCAGCATTAAAGAACAAATTACAGCAAATATTTTTCTCATTTTACGTAAACTTCCTCCGTAATTTTATCGTGGGATGAACCGGCAAAATCATTGTTCTCTTTAAGATGCCAGTTTTTTAAATCAATGTCAAAATATAAATCTGCCGGATAAACACGGTTCCACCTGTACAAAATAATTTTCTGCATTTCTTTTTCATAAGGCTTAACGCTGATGTTTTCGGCAAAACAATAATCATCACTGCCTGCTTTTGCCATAAAATCCTCATTAACGGTTATGCCTTCAGCAGTTTCATCAAACTGTCCGCGGCTGTATGCGTTCATCCACATTTTATGCGCGCCGCAAAGCTTCAGCAGCCGCGCACGCAAAACCCTGTCCATACTCTGGCGGCGGTTATTAAAAAGCATGCCTAAATTATCATCAACGCAAGCAATTAAAATCATTTTTATACCCTTCCGTGCTGTTTATTATACTCATCATAACTTTTTAAACGCTCTGACAGCGTACCTGTATGCAGTTCAAAAAGATGATTGTCATAATCATAAAACAAACCATTTTCATCATAGCATTATAAAAAACACTTTGCAAGTTAAGTTTTTAAAAGAATACAAAAATCCCCGGCAGGATTTTTCCACCGGGGATTGGTTATTTACTGTTCAGATATTAGTAGTTTACTTTGCGCAGTTCAAAATATGCTTTCGGATGGTCGCAAACAGGGCAAACTTCCGGAGCTTTTTCAGCAATTACAATATGGCCGCAGTTGCCGCAAATCCAAACCTGTTTTTCTTCGCGTTTAAATACACGGTCATTTTCAATGTTGGCAACCAGTGCATTGTAGCGTTCTTCATGTTCTTTTTCAATTTTGCCAACTTCTTCAAACAGCATGGCAATATAATCAAAGCCTTCTTCTTTTGCTACTTTGGCAAATTCGGCATACATTTCGGTCCATTCATAGTTTTCGCCGGCTGCTGCGTCTTTAAGGTTTGTTAAAGTATCGGGCAGGCTGCTGTGTGCTACGCCGCCGCTGGTTAAAAGTTTAAACCAGATTTTGGCATGTTCTTTTTCATTGCCTGCGGTTTCTTCAAAAATATTGGCAATCTGGTTATAGCCTTCTTTTTTTGCAATGCCTGCATAATAGGTATATTTGTTTCTTGCCTGAGATTCACCGGCAAATGCTGCCTGCAAATTTGCTTCAGTTCTGCTTCCTTTAAATTCCATTGTTCATACCTCCATAAAATAAAATTTATTTGTGCTGCTGCACTTATTGTGCTTCTTTTGCCTCAAGCTTCTGGCAATCGGGGCACAATCCATTAAAAACAATATCATGGCTCTGCATTTTAAAACCGGTTACTGCGGCAACCTTTTCGTCAAGGTCTTCCATGTAATCCATATTCTCTACATTCATAAATTTTCCGCAATGGGAACATTTAATGTGGTAATGCTTGGTAAGCATATGGTCAAACCTGTCTGCGCCGCTGGGTACGGAAACCTTGTTTAAAAGCCCGCTTTCCACAAGCGAGTTAAGGTTGCGGTACACCGTTCCCTTACTGATATCGGGATATTCCATGGTTATGCGTTCATAAACCTCGTCAGCCGTGGGATGGTCCGCCAGGAAGCGTACTGCAGCAATAACAAGCTGTCTTTGAATAGTATTACGTTTCATTCTGCCTCTCCCTTCTAACAAAACCTATTCTCAATTACAATTATATACCCAAAAGAAATCTTGTCAAGCAAGTTTACTATTTTTTCACGTATGAGTGGTTTTTACTTTAAAATTACAGCATTTTTCAGTAAGCGCCTGCTTATCATTCACGTGTGTTTTTAATAAATAATGTTTTTCGTTTATCAGCTTTAGTTATTTAAAAATTTTAAAAACTTTTATTTGATTGCTAATGAGTTTTGGTAGTGATATAATAAATTTGCAGTTAGTCATAAGTAATCAAAGGAGAAAATTAAATATGGAAGCTATTACTTTAAATAATCTGGCTATCGGACAAAAAGCCACGATTATTACAGTTGGCGGTGAAGGCATTTTGCGCCGCCGCTTTTTAGATATGGGGCTGACCCCCAAAACAAGGGTTATGGTGCGTAAAAGAGCGCCTTTAGGCGACCCTATTGAAATTTTTCTGCGCGGCTACGAGCTGACCCTGAGGCTGGATGACGCTAAAAAAATTACCGTGCAGCCGGAGGAAGCATGAAACTTACATTTGCACTTGTAGGAAACCAGAACTGCGGCAAAAGCACGCTTTTTAACTATCTTACCGGCAGCAACCAGCACGTTGGCAATTTTCCCGGCGTAACGGTACAGAAAAAAGAAGGCATTTTGCTGAAGGATAAGGATGTTACAGTTATTGACCTTCCCGGTATTTATTCTCTTTCGCCTTATACCTCCGAGGAAATTGTTACGCGCGATTTGCTTTTGCGCAACAAGCCGGATGTTATTGTAAACGTTCTTGATGCTACCAATATTGAACGCAGCCTGTATTTATCATTGCAGCTTATAGAGCTTAATACGCCAATGGTAATTGCCCTTAATATGATGGACGAATTGCAGGCAAGCGGCGGCAGTATTGATATTAAAACACTTGAGAAAAAACTCACCATACCGGTAATTCCAATAACGGCCAATTCAGGTGCGGGTGTTGATGAACTTATCCGCCGCGCAAAAAACGCTGCTGAAACTCATCAGCTGCCTGAGCGCCTTGATTTTTGTTCCGGACCGGCGCATATGGCAATTCATTCCATCGCCCACTTAATTGAACCTAAAGTACGCAAAAAAGGCTTGCCGCTGCGTTTTTCGGCAACAAAACTCATTGAAGGCGATGACCTCTTAACCAAAGAACTGGAATTAACGGAAAACGAACAGGATATTATAGGCCACTTTGTTACAGAGCTTGAATCGGCAGCCGATACAGATAAAGAAGCTGCTTTGGCGGATATGCGCTACACCTATATTGAAGAACTGTGCAGCCAGACCGTTCATAAGCCCGATGAAAGCGTTGCCCAGAAGCGTTCTGTAAAAATGGACCGCTACTTAACAAATAAATACCTGGCTATACCTATTTTTCTTTTAACAATGTTTACGGTATTCTGGCTTACCTTTGACGTTATAGGCGCAGAATTAAGCAATTTGCTGGAGCTTGGCATTGCCGCCGTAACAGATGCGGCTGACGCAGGTTTAACAGCAGCCAATGTCAGCGCGCCTATTCACTCGCTTATTATCGACGGCGTATTTACAGGCGTTGGCAGCGTGCTTTCGTTCTTGCCAACTATTGTAACGCTGTTCTTCTTCCTTTCTCTTTTGGAAGATACAGGTTACATGGCTCGCATTGCCTTTGTAATGGATATGCTGCTTCGTAAAATCGGGCTTTCCGGTTCATCTTTTGTGCCGATGCTTATCGGCTTTGGCTGCAGCGTACCGGCAATTATGGCAACACGCACTCTTGCCAGTGAGCGCGACCGCAAAATAACAATTATTTTAACGCCTTTCATGTCGTGCAGCGCCAAACTTCCGGTTTACGGCGTTTTTATCGCGGCTTTCTTTGCCGAAAACCGTGCGCAGGTAATGATGTACCTGTACCTGACAGGCATTTTAATTGCTATTTTGTCGGGCCTGCTTTTAAAAGCCTTCGTATTTAACGGCCAGCCAGTTCCGTTTGTAATGGAACTGCCTGCTTACCGTCTTCCTACCGCAAGAAGTATCGGCCTGCATATGTGGAGCAAAGCCAAAGACTTCCTGCACAGGGCCTTTACCATTATCTTCCTTGCAAGCATTGTTATCTGGCTGCTGCAAAGTTTTGATACGCGCTTTTACATGGTAGAAAACCCCGCCAACAGCATGCTTGCACAAATCGGTTCTTTTATAGCGCCTGTGTTTGCTCCGCTTGGCTTTGGCGACTGGCGTGCGGCAACGGCATTAATTACCGGTATTACTGCCAAAGAAGTTGTTATAAGCACGCTTTCCGTTCTTACCGGCAGCGGCGATGAGCTTACCGGCAGCGCATTGCAGAACCTTTTCTCCCCGCTTACGGCGCTCAGCTTTTTAACCTTTGCCCTGCTCTACCCACCCTGCGTGGCAGCGCTTGCAGCAATAAAGCGTGAAATGAACTCCGGCATTGCCACTATTGCCATTATGGCTTACGAAATATGCGTTGCCTGGCTGGCAGCCTTTACTGTTTACCATATTGGTTTAATGCTTGTCTTTAACTGATTATAATAACTGTCAATTCCTAATGTAAGTTTTAAGGCTTGCATTAGGAATTTTTTATTTTGAAAATTATAAAACAAAAACCGCCATACACATTTGTACGACGGTTTTGTAACTAAGTTTTGAAACTGATATATGTTTTATTCTTCAATCATGGGCACGGTGTTGGCCGCATGCTGCATTACATTAATGGTGTAATCGGTTTTGCCTTCGGCTTTTAATTTTTCCTGCGCCAGCTGCCATGCTTCTTCAATGGTTGCAACCGGAATCTGCCCTGTTTTTCTTGCAGCTTCAAAGTTTTCGGGTTTAGTTACAAGGTAAACGGTATTTTCGTGGCACAGGCTTGCCAACACAAAAGCCACATAGAAAGGAATGGAAAATTCTTCACGCAAGGCTTTTTCCATATCCGTTAAATTATCAAAACGAAAGCTTTCCATATATGCGGGCGGGTCATTAATTTCACGAGCTTCAAGCGCAGCAATTAAAATGCCGCCTTTTTTAAGTGCAAGTGCGGAAGTATCATAAGTTTTGCTGCCCTGATACAGGTTAATGTCTTTCGGGAAACCGCCCGGAGAAGCAATTACCACATCTGCTTTTCCTTTGGCTTTAACGCCCTGAATTTTTAATACTTCTTTAGTTCCTTCCAGCCATGCATCATACCAGTGGCCGCCAACGATTTTGGCAAAATCGCCGTCATTGTCAAGCACGTTGTTTACCAAAAAGCACGGATTGATAAATTCGCATGCAGCGCAAAGTTCTTCATGGAAGCGGTTGCCTTCGATATTTGCTGTGCAAACGCCGGGATATACGCCGCCGCCAAATTCATCGGCAAGTGCCAGAGAGTGGTGCTTCTGAATGGTTTCTTCACTAGCAACGCCCGGAAGAATGCTTTTGCGGCCGCCGCCGTAACCTGCAAGCAAATGTACGGTAATACCGCCGGTTAAAATTACTTTATCGGCATCAGTTACATGCTTGTCAATCCATACAGGCACGCCGCGCGAAGTATCGCCTACATGCACGCAGACTGATTCTTTGCTGCTGTGCTGATAAATTTTAATGCGGTCTACTACTTCCTGCCCGCAGACAATTACGTCTTCTTCATGAGTTTGCGGACGGTGTGTGCCCTGTGCAACCACGATGCTGATATCTTCATCGGGAATGCCTGCAAGATTCAGTTCATTAACAATATGAATGAGAATTTGGTCGGTATGCACAAGGCGGGTAATATCACTGACAACAATTGCTACTTTTTCACCCTTATTAACGCACTGCTGCAAAGGCTTGCTGTTAATAGGCTCGCGCATTGCTTTTAAAACTGCTGCTTTTACGTCAGTAATTTTTTCGCTCTGGTTGCCTTCAATTACCTGCAAAATGTGTTCTTCCGGCAGTGCAACTTCCTGAAAACCGTCACCAAAACCAAATTTAAAATTTTTTAATGCCATAATCATCTTCCTTTCCCCTAAAAAGCATTTATATTAAAAAAATTGCAAACATTAATCAAAAAACGGAATGGTTGCCATGCCGTGCGGAATAATATTAACGGTATAATCTTCCTTACCGACAATTTTTTCAGCCATTGCCATTGCTTCCTGCAAGGTTGCTACCGGTACAGCGCGCGTTTTGCGTGCTTTTTCAAAGTTTTCCGGCCTGGTTACCAAAATTATGGTAAAACGTTCAGCAAGGCAGCAGGTATAAAAAGCTACATAAAACGGAATGCTGAAACCGTCACGCACATCCTGCTCCATCTGTTTTAAATCGTCATAATGGAAGCAGTTGAAAAATACCGGCGGTTCGGCAATATCCTCACATTCCAGCACCGCAATAATAACACCGCCTTCTTTTAACGCCATAGCCGCAGGCACATAAGCCTTCATTCCCTGATAAAGGTTCATGTCACGCGGAAAACCGCCGCCGCTGCTGATTGCAATATCAGCCTTGGCTTTGGCTTTTACGCCCTGCTGTTTAGTTACAATGCGTGTGCCTTCCAGCCATGCTTCGTGCCAGTGGCCGGCGGCAACAGCGTAAAAATCGCCGTCAGCATCCATAATGACATTTACCAGAAAACAGGGATTCAAAAGCGCCGTCGCATCGCACATATCATCGCTTACGCGGTTATCCCAGGTTTTGGCAAGGCAGGTATCCGGGTTTATGCCGCCGCCAATCGTATCGCTTAACGCCATAACATGGTTATGGTTAATTGTTTCGGCAGCTGCAATGCCAGGCAGCACGCTTTTGCGCCCGCCGCCGAAACCGGCAAACAAATGCGGTGTAATTCCGCCTGTTAAAATTACCTTGTCTGCCTCAACGGCGCGCTTGTCAAGGTACACCGGCGTACCGCGCCTTGTTGTACCAAGATACACGTTTTTATCCATATCGTAAGCATCATGGTCATAAATTTTCAAGCGGTTGTATAAATCTTCGCCAACAATAATTTTCTTTTCTTCGTCTGTATTGGCCCTGTGCGTTCCTGCCGCAACAATAACGGAAATATCATCATCCGGTATGCCGCTGTTGTTAAGTTCTTCCACTACAATGGGCAGATACTCGCTCGTTCTCGTCCACGCGCGCGTTATGTCGCTTACCAGAATTACTACCTTATCACCCTGCTTTACCACTTCGCGCAGCGGCGCAGAAGCGACAGGATTGCGGACGGCATCCAGCACAGCCTTTTTTAAATCGGTTATTTTTTCTCCCGGCGCAGCGTCGATAATCTGCAAAACTTTGCTTTCATCAAGCATTACGCTTTGCTCGCCTTTGCCGTATTTCAGTTTATATTCCTTCATGCTTCCTCACTTGTCCAAAATAGGGAGCGTTGCCGAGGCATGTCCCATAACGGTAATTGTATAGTATTTTTTATTTTTTTCAGCAAGGTCAGCCTGCACCATATTCCACGCTTCTTCAAGCGAAGCCACGGGAATCTGCCCGGTAGCACGTACAAATTCAAAGTTTTCCGGCCTTGTTACAAGATAAGTATGCAGCGAATTTACAATGCATCTTGTTTTAAACGCCACAAACGCCGGAATGGAAAAATCGGCGCGTACTTCTTTTTCAAAGCTGAGAATATCGGATTTAGAGAACCAGTCTGTAAAAATGGCAGGTTCTTTAATATCGGGGCAATCAAGCGTCAAAATTAAATAGCCGCCTGGTTTTACCGCAAAAACAGCGTTCATATGGGCTTTGCAGCTCTGGTACAGGTTTATATCTTTCGGGCTGCCGCCTGCCGAAGCGATAACGACATCTGCCTGCTCTTTAATATGCACGCCTGCCATTGCCAAAAGGTCATGGCAGCCTTTTTCCCACGCTTTATACCAATGCCCGGCAACAACTTCATGCAGGTCGCCTTCGGGGCTGAACACCATGTTTACCAAAAACGCAGGATTAATTTTTGCGCACACTTCCGTCATATCCTCGTGCAGCGGGTTATTTTCCAAAACACCGGTTTCGCACAGCGGATTGCATCCTGCACCAACTTCATCTGCCAGTGCCATAGCATGGTTGTGCATAATGGTAGCGTGGCCGCTTACGCCCGGCATAACAGCTTTGCGTCCGCCGCCAAAGCCTGCCATCGGGTGCAGCGACAAGGCGCCTGTAATAATAATTTTATCGGCTTCTGCCACTGTTTTATCAATTAAAATGGGTGTACCGCGGCTGGTAACGCCAAGGTCAACCAGTTCTGCGTTATTGCGGCAGTCATGCTGATGAATTTTAATGCGGTTTACAATTTCCTGCCCGCAAACCAGCACATCTTCTTCAGGCGTATGGGCACGGTGCGTGCCTGTTGCAACAACAATGGTGATATCTTCATCAGGCACGCCGCCTGCATTAATTTCATCAATAACAACAGGCAGAAAATCGGCAGTACGCACAAGGCGAGTAATATCGCTTACAATAACGGCAACCTTATCGCCTTTTTGCACAACGTCTTTCAGCGGAGCACTTTCTACCGGGCTGCGCAGCGCATTAAGCGTAGCCTCTTTAATATCACCGGCAACGGACGCCTTATTGCCATGAATATCGTACAATATATGTTCTTCCGGCAGCATTACCTTCTGGCAGCCGCTGCCATACGGGAGAGTGTATTCCTTCATTGTTCATTCTCCTTTTTTAATAGTAGTTATATAATTATATTATACACTTCTGCATATAAAAATGAAAGGCAAAGGGTAAATTGTTTTAACGAAAGATTATTTTATAATTTTAGTTGTACATTTTGTAACAGATATGCTATAATATTTTAATAAATTACACTTATCACGGGGATGTACTGGTTTCGACGGGGATAGGTGTGGTATGATAAGCGAGCCGTGTTTCCGTCAGCACGTTAAACGGCGGACGTTTAAAAATAAACGCTAAAAACGATTACGCTTTAGCAGCTTAATGCTACGTCCTTGCGTTTCTTTCCTGCGGAAATGCTCTGGACGCCAACAGCAGGATACTTTAAGGGCTTTTCCCTGAGCCTTTAAGGGAAACCTTTTGGGATAGCAACCGGGCAGCCCGCCGTCAGGCGGCACGGAAGCGAATAATAAAATGACGCCTGCGCTCGGAGAAAGTCATATTGCAATATTTTCGGACAGGGGTTCGACTCCCCTCATCTCCACCACTCTTACGGATATACATTAATCAAATGCAGAATACCAAGAACTATTTTATGTAAAACACTACATTTGAATGATGTTGTAGTATTATAAGTAAAGTGCCTACACTTTTAATTAGTATAGGCACTTTTTTATTTGCATTATTTATTTTACTATTTCATACGGCCAGTCCATAATGCCGCCGATATGTTCAATATTTGTATAGCCCATGTCTGCCAATGCCTGCGATGCACGGTGTGCGCGTTTGCCGCTGCGGCAGTAAACCAAAATTTCGGCGTCTTTATCCGGAAGAACCTTGGCAACTTCTTCGGATTTAGCTTCAATTAAATCTACCGGCAGCAAAACAGCTCCCGGAATATGCCCTGCTGCAAATTCTTCCTGCGTGCGCACATCCAGAACAACAATTTTATCATTCTGTTCCATGCGCTGCTTTGCCTGCTGCGGCGTAAGCGTTTTATAAGCTGCGGCAGTTTGCGTTTGCACCGCTTGAGTGCCTTCAGCTGCCTTGGACGCTTCTGCAAAGCATACGGCAGATACCGCAAGTACGGCGGCGAATACTAACATTAAAAATTTTTTCATAGTAGACCAGCTCCTTTATTTAAATTTTACTGCTACCTGTTCCGCTCCTTCAAGGCGCGTTCCACTTCGCGTTTAGCGTCGCGCTTTGCCATATCCTGGCGCTTGTCATACAGTTTTTTACCGGTGGCAAGTGCAATTTCTATTTTAATCAGCCCATGCGAAAAATACATTTTTAAAGGCACCAGCGTATAGCCTTTTTCTTTTACTTTGCCGATAAGGCGGCGGATTTCTGCCTTATGCAGCAAAAGTTTACGGTCGCGCAGCGGCTCGTGGTTAAACCGGTTGCCCTGGTCATAAGGGCTGATATGCAAATTGCAGACAATTACTTCCGCACTTTTAGTTATCTGGGCATAGCTGTCCTTCATGTTGGCTTTGCCCGCACGCAGCGATTTTACTTCCGTACCCGTCAAGGCAATGCCTGCCTCGTAAGTTTCGTGAATAGTAAAATCATGGCGCGCTTTTCTGTTTTCTGCAACAATTTTTATTTTCTTTTCCACTATTTATTCCTCTGTTTTTTCTTTCTTTTGCCGTGCTTGTTTTTACTGTCTTTTAAATATTTATTGCCGCCGATGCCGCCCTTACCGCGTTTGGCAAATTTATCCTTGCCGCCCTTTTTCTTCTTGCCTTTTTTATCAGGCACATCGCTGCGGTAACTTACGGATTTACGCTGTTCGGCAAGCTGCATTTTAATGCGTTCGCGCACACTTTCATCTTCACCGGCAAGTATAAAATCTATATTGCGTTCGGCAATATTAACCTGAAAAACCTCAATGCGCACAGGGTCGCCCAAGCGGTAGCATTTGCGCGTATGTGTACCCATCAATGCATAATTTTCTTCAATAAATTCATAATAATCATCCAGCAGGCTGGAGATATGCACAAGGCCTTCCACGCCGTTTTCCAGCTCAACAAACATGCCAAAGGCAGTAACGCCGGATATTATGCCGTCATATTCTTCGCCGATATGCCCTGCCATGTATTCGGCCTTTTTCAAATCAACGGTTGCACGTTCAGCTTCGGCAGCAGTGCGCTCGCGAATCGATGAATGTTCGGCAATATAGTCGAGCTTGTTAATATATTCGTCTTTTGTTTTTTCTTTCATGTACGGGTCAGTCAGCCATTTATGCAGCAAACGGTGTACAATCAAATCCGGATAGCGGCGTATTGGCGATGTAAAATGCGTGTAATACTCCGCAGCAAGGCCAAAATGCCCGATATTATCCGTTTGGTAAACGGCCTGTTTTAAAGAGCGCAGGGCAACCGTGGAAACCATGCGTTCTTCCGGGCGGCCTTCCATGGCGATTAATGCTTTTTGAAGCGCCAGCGGCTTAATGTCTGCCGCTACCGGCATTTTTACATTAAAACGGCTTAGTAACAGCGATAAATCGCGCATTTTTTCTTCATTGGGCTTATCATGCACGCGGTAAACAAAAGGCCATTTTTGCAGGGCCATATGGCGCGCAACCGTTTCGTTGGCCGCCAGCATAAATTCCTCAATGATTGATTCGGCAAGCCCATGCTCGCGCTGTACTATTTCCAGCGGCCTGCCCTGTTCATCCAGAATTACTTTCTGTTCCGGAAGATCAAAATCTATTGCACCGCGCGTTACGCGTTTTTTGTGCAGAATAACGCACAGTTTTTCCATTTCTTCCAGCATCGGCAGCGCGTCTTTATATTTTTCCGTCAATTCGGCATTTTTATTGACCAAAATTTCACGCACAATGCGGTAGCTTAAACGGTAACGCACATTGATAACGCCGGGAAAAATATCGTAGCTTTTAATGCGGCCTTTTTTATCTATCAGCATTTCGCAGCACATTACCAGCCTGTCTTCTCCTGCGTTAAGGCTGCAAATACCGTTGGAAAGGCGTTCCGGCAGCATCGGCAGCACTCTGTCTACAAGGTAAACACTGGTGCCGCGTTCCTGCGCTTCGCGGTCCAAAATAGTATTTTCGTGTACGTAATAGCTTACGTCCGCAATATAAACGCCCAGCGTAAAGTCGCCGTTTTCCTGCGGCTCTACATATACGGCATCATCAAGGTCTTTGGCATCGTCGCCGTCAATGGTAACAATTAATCTGTCACGCAAATCGTGCCTGCCGTCCAGTTCTGCGGCTTTAATGGTTTTCGGCACACGTTTGGAGGCTGCAATAACCTGTTCCGGAAATTCCAGCGGCAAATCATACTGCTTTATCAGCGACAAAAGCTCCATGCCGACATCGCCTGTATTGCCAAGCACTTCCACAATTTTACCTTCGATATTGCGGCGGCTGTCCGGAGCCCACTCCGTAATTTCTACAACAACTTTCTGATTGTTTTTGGCTTCGCCAAAATTGCGTTTTAAAACATATACATCCTGTCCTATACGTTTATCATCCGGCACTACAAAGCCGTAATCGCGGCTGGCTTTAAAAGTACCAACAATTTTATTGTTTGCATGTGTAATAATGCGGATAATTTCGCCTTCGGGCTTATTTTTGTTGCCTCCGCCCTTTTCTACGCGCGCCATAACGCGGTCGTTATTCATGGCGCCGTTAAGCAGGCGCGGCGGAATAAACACATCAGGCCGCTCGCCTTTATTATCGGGAATAACAAAGCCAAAGCCCTTGCTTGTAAGCTGAAAACGCCCAACTACAAGCCCCATACGTTCCGGTAAGCCGAATGTTCCGAAACGGGTCTTTATAATTTCGCCGTTTTCCTGCAATTCTTTTAAATCCTGCCAAAAATTGTTTAAATTGCCTGTTATGGGTATTTCTTCAATTAAATCTTCGGCAGTCAGCGGCGCATAACTGCTGCGCCTCATAAACTCCAAAATCTGTTCTTTTCCTTTTTTCATTTTAATCCTCCAGCATCATCTTGGCAGTAGCTTCTGCCGCCACAACACCTTTTTTTGTTATAATCTCGCCATGCATTTCAACCAAACGGCCTTTCTGCTTAACGCGCGTTCCCACGCATTTAACCTCCTCGCCTATTTTTAAAGGCTGGCGGTAACGCAGCTCCATTTTTGCCGTGTAAGCAGGTTTGCCTTCCATACAAAACAAATAGTGCCCCATAATTTCATCAAGCAAAACGCTTATTAACCCTCCGTGCATCATGCCGTTATAGCTTTGATGTTCTTCCTTCGGGGTAAAATAAGACACACATTCTTTTTCATCCATTTTAAAAGTCATTTTCAAACCGATAGGGTTCTTTTTGCCGCAGGCAAAACACATTGGATATTCCTTGTCTTCAAACATTTATCTTTCCTTTAAAAAAGCAAGTACTTCGTTAAATACTGCTTCCCTTTCTTTATCTAAAGTTAAAATATGGCCGCAATGCTCAAACCATATTAATTTTTTCTTTTCTGATGCGATATTATCATAAATAAACTGCGCACTCTGCCAGCGCACGGTATGTTCAATTTTACTCTGCATAACAAGGCACGGAACAGTAATGTTCTTTAAAAAGCCGGTTTTACATTTTTTTATAAATTTAAACATGCTTAAAAGCGGCTTTGTCGGCATTACCTCGCTGTGTACGCAATATTCTTCCGGAACATCAAATTCGCGCTGATGTTTTTTTACATAACGGATTAAGAAATGCAAAAACGGAAGCAAAATCTGTCTTTTGTCAAAAACATATATGGGCGCGGCCATAACCACAATTTTATCAGGAGCAAGTTCTGCAGCGGCTTTTAAAGTTAACAGCCCGCCCATGGAAAGCCCTACAATATAAACTTTGCTGCAAATGGTTTTTAAACGCATAAACCCGCGCTTAACTTCGCCATACCAGTCGGCAAAAGTCTTTTTTGCCAGAACGGATGCCGGTTCACAATGCCCGGGCAGCAAAACTCCAAGCACAGTATAACCCCTGCTGTGCAAAAATTCACCCAGCAGACGCATTTCTCCCGGTGCGCCGGTATAACCATGTATTAAAAGCACGCCTTCGCTGCCGCCCTTAAAAAAGAACGGTTTTGCGCCAAGTTTAGCCACGTTTAAACCTCCTGATATATACATATCTATTATAGCATATACAAAAAAATCCTACATCTGAAAGGATGCAGGATTTTACAAAAGCTTTGCTTATTATTTTATAAAAATAAAATTACATGCTTAATTTGGCAATTACAAGTGTAATAACGGCAAACAAAATGCCCAAAACAATGGTAGCTTTAGCCATCATTGTATCCATATCATTGCCTTTACCAAAATAACCGCCACCGCCGCCAAAAGCGTCAGACAGGCCGGAACCCTTGCCGGACTGCATAAGCACAGAGCCAATTAATGCTATGCTGACAATAACGTCCAATACACTTAACGCTGTAATCAACTTGGCTTCCTCCTATAACTAAATTACCCTTTTATTTTATCATAACAAAACTTGTGTTACAATAAAATCTTCTGTATCTGGTAAAAAAGCCTGCTTCTCAATGAAGCAGGCCTTTATTTGCCAATTATTTACGCAGGCCGAGCTTTGCAAGGATTGCACGATAACGCTCGATATCCTTAGCCATAAGATAATTTAATAAACCACGGCGCTGACCTACCATTTTGAGCAGGCCACGGCGGGAATGATGGTCTTTTTTGTGTTCTTTCAGATGTTCGGTAAGATATTTAATGCGTTCAGTCAATACTGCGATTTGTACTTCCGGAGAACCGGTATCGCCTTCGTGTCTTGCATTTGCAAGAATAATTTCTTGTTTTCTTTCAGGTGTTAACATTGTAATTCCTCCATTTTTCTGTAATCGCCAGTGCATAGAAACCGCCGGAGCAGCGTATCTCCAAGCAATGGTTCAAAATAATACTTTAAAAGTATATCACAGTTTTATGTATCAGGCAACTGTTTTTTATTTAAAAAGTAAGTTTTTATTGCTTTTTTGTCTTCTTCAATCTGCCGGCAAAGTTCTTCCACTCCGCTGAACTTCTTTTCGGCACGGATATATTTACGAAACTGCACCGACATTGTTTTTCCGTATAAATCTCCGCTGCAGTTAAATAAATTAACTTCCAGCCTTGCGTGTTCAATGTCGTTAAAAGTCGGGTTATTGCCTATATTGCCCATTCCTTCGTAAATACCGTCTTCGATAGAAGCCGTTACCGCATATACGCCCGGCGCAGGCACAGCCATTTCGCCGTGCAGAAGTTCAATATTGGCAGTTGGGAAACCAAGTTTGCGTCCGCGCTGCTCGCCATGCACAATTGTGCCGGTAATAGCATAAGCACGCCCCAGCATACGGTTAGCATATTCTATATGCCCTGCCTGTATAAGGTTACGGATGCCGGTGCTGCTGACAACGTTTCCGTTCATTTTTACAAGCGGCCTTACGATAACATCAAAACCGTTTTTTCTGCCGCTGCGTTCCAGCGTTTCCGTTTTGCCGCTGCCCAAAAATCCGTAAGTAAAATTCTCACCAACTACCAAACAGCGGTAATTAAAGCACGCCAGCCTATCCAAAAATTCATCCGGCGACAAGGCGGCAAAATCTTCTGTAAACGGTATATTAATTAAATAATCCACGCCAAAACTTTCAAGAAGTTTTATTTTTTCTTCCGCAGAAATAATTCTTACCGGAACCAAATCGGGACGGATTAATGCCAGCGGATGGTTGCTGAAGGTAAAAACTGCCAGCTTAAGCCCGTTGCGTTCTGCGTAATCTCTGGCCGTATTTATTACATCAGTATGCCCAAGATGCAGGCCGTCGAACGTGCCGAGTGCAATAACCGTTGCAGGATATTTATTTTTTAATTCAGCATCCAGAGATGTAATTATTTCCATGAACAACCTCAAATAAGATCCTGTGGTTTTTCTGCGTGATGCAGTATTTTTACGCCTTTCACTATTCCGCCGGAGGCTTTGCCGATACCGAAAAACTCTCCGCTGCGCCCTTTCAGCCTGTAAAGGCCGTCAGCAGCTTCTGCCATACTGGTTGCTACGCCCTGCGTAATGCGCCAGGCCTGCCTGTCCGTTAAAATAAGCTCCGGCAAATGCATAACAGCGGTTTCTTCAGGCAGCAAATATTTTTCACCGCCGTTTTCCAGTTCCTGCAAAGTAACGGCATCTTCTATTTTAAATCCACCTGCCGAAGTACGCAGCAAAAAACTCATTGTGCCGCAAACGCCAAGTTTAGCGCATATATCTTCCAAAAGCGTTCTGATGTATGTACCTTTGGAACATTCAACATCAAGCAACGCTTTTTGCTGAGAAAAAGAAAGCAGCTGCAAACGGTAAATAAAAATTTCGCGCTCCTGCCTTTCAACGCTTATGCCCTTGCGTGCCAGCTTGTAAAGAGGCTGTCCGTTAAGTTTTAAGGCCGAATACATTGGCGGCAGCTGTTTTTGCCTGCCGGTAAATTCTGCCAGCAGCGCCGAAAAATCTTCTTTGCTGCATGCAGGCAGGCTGCTGCTTTCCGTAACCGTTCCGCTGTCATCTCCGGTATCGGTTTTTACACCGAAGGTAATTTCGGCGCGGTAACTTTTGCGGTCCTCCGCAGCGTATTCCAAAAGGCGCGTTGCCGAACCTGCAAAAACAGGCAGCACCCCGGCAGCATCAGGGTCAAGCGTGCCGGAATGCCCGATTTTTTTAGTATTCAGCACCCTGCGCAAAAAGCCGATTACATCATGGCTTGTCATGCCGCAGGGCTTTAATACATTAATAATTCCGTCCGTCATAAGGCTTTACCGATAGCTTCAAGCACTTTCTGCCTGGCTTCTGCCAAAGGCAGTTCCACCGTGCATCCGGCTGCCCTGATATGGCCGCCGCCGCCAAAGGAAAGCGCTATTTCAGCCACGTCAGTTTTTTGTGAACGCATGCTTACACGCGTAACAGACGGTTCCACAGCTTTAAACAATACTGCTACATCAACACCTTCAATATAACGTGCAAATGAAATAAAATTGTCGGTGTTAACTTCTTTATCATATAAATCGCTGTTAATTTCAATAGTGCTTACCGCACCGTCATTATAAAAGCTTAAGGTTTGCAGTACCTTGCCAAGCATTTCTATGTTGGCTCTGGTATGCGTTCCGAGCGCGTCCGAAATTTCGTTCGGGCGTGCGCCATATTCCAACAGTTTTGCTGCCGCACGCATGGTTGCCGGTGTTGTATTGGCAAAGCGGAAAGAACCGCAGTCCGTATAAATAGCCGTATAAAGGCAGGTTGCCAAATCCTTATCCGGCGTAACATCCAGCTTTTCCACCAGTGCGCACAAAATTTCGCCGGTAGCTGCGGCTTCCGTGTTAAGATATAAATAATCAGCATACTGCGTGTTGGAAATATGGTGGTCAATATTAACCATGGCATTATACTTAACAGCCTGTGCAACCTTGCCGATTCTGTCCAGCGAACTTGCATCAAGCACAACCAAAAGGTCTGCAACAACAGGATTATTTACATCCGGTTTTACAAAACTGTCAAGCTGCGGCAAAAAGCCAAATGCCTTGGGCACATCATCATCTACCATAACTGTAACTTGCTTGCCGGCTTTTTCCAGTGCCATTTTCAGCGCCAGCGTTGACCCCAAAGCATCACCGTCAGGGCTAACATGCGGGCACAATACAAAACTTCCGTTTTTTAAAAGCATCCCGGCAATTTCTTCAAGCGTACAATTTTTACTCATGCGGGGTTTCCTCTTGTTTAATTTTTCTCAGCAGTTCTTCAATATGCGCGCTGTATTCCATGGAAGTATCCTTGGCAAAAATCAGTGCCGGTGCAAAACGCAGCCTGATTCTTTTGGCAATTTCCGTACGCATGTAGCCCACGGCTTTATTAAGCCCCTGCCATGCTTCTTCCTGGTCTTTTTCCGTTCCGTACAGGCTTACATAAACTTTGGCCTGGCTTATATCGTCGGTCAGTTCAACGCCGGTTACGGTAACAAATTTAATGCGCGGGTCTTTAATATCCTGCAGCAAAATTTTGCTGAGTTCCTGCTTAATTGCTTCCTGTAATTTTTCAACTCTTAATCTTGCCATAACAAGTACCTATTAGTCAACGGCAACTTCTTCCATGGAATAAACTTCAAAAATATCCCCTTCTTTAATATCGCGGAATTTATCAAGTGTTATGCCACATTCAAAGCCTGCCACAACTTCTTTAACGTCATCTTTAAATCTGCGCAGGGAGTCAATTTCGCCTTCATGAACTACAATACCGTCGCGTACTACGCGTACTTTGGAAGAATTGGTAACTTTGCCTTCCAGTACATAGCAGCCTGCAATAAGCAGTTTGGAAATTGTAATCAGCTGGCGTACTTCAACGCGTCCCTGAATAACTTCTTTAAATTTCGGCGCGAGCATGCCTTTAATAGCTGCTTCAACGTCGTTAATCGCATCATAAATTACCCTGTAAGTGCGTACGTCTACCTTTTCGGTTTCGGCAGCCTTGCGGGCATTCGCATCCGGGCGGACATTAAAGCCAATGATAAGCGCATTGGCAGCAGATGCCAGCATTACGTCGGATTCGGTAATGGAACCAACGCCGGAATGAACTACTACTACTTTTACTTCGTCATTTTTAATATTGGAAAGCGACGATTTAAGTGCTTCAATCGTGCCCTGAACATCAGCTTTAACAACAATATTCAGTTCTTTCAGCTCGCCTTCCTGAATACGCTGGAAAATATCATCCAGGGAAACTTTGGCGTTTTGCTGCATTTCTTCGCTGCGGCGTTTTGCAAGGCGTTTTTCGGCAACGCTTCTGGCGGTTTTTTCGTCAGTGCTGTCCAAAATATCGCCAGCCATCGGCACTTCGTTCAGGCCAAGCACTTCAACCGGTGTTGAAGGCAGCGCTTTTTTAACTTTTTCGCCGCGGTCGTTAATCATGGCACGTACTTTGCCGTAAGCGGTGCCTGCAATAATCGTATCGCCGATGCTTAAAGTACCGCGCTGAACCAAAACGGTTGCCACAGGGCCGCGTCCTTTATCAAGCTGCGCTTCGATAATGGTACCGTGTGCAGGAAGGTTCGGGTTTGCTTTTAATTCCTGCATTTCCGCAACGAGAAGAATCATTTCCAGGAGTTCCGGAATACCGGTTTTCTGATGTGCGGAAACCGGAACCATAATGGTATCGCCGCCCCAGTCTTCCGGAATGAGTTCATGTTCTGCAAGCTGCTGTTTAACATGGTCGGGGTTAGCCCCCGGGCGGTCCATTTTATTAATGGCTACAATAATAGGAACCTTGGCTGCTTTGGCATGGTTAATAGCTTCGATAGTCTGCGGCATAACACCGTCATCGGCAGCTACAACCAAAATCGCAACGTCGGTTACCTGCGCCCCGCGGGCACGCATTGCCGTAAATGCTTCGTGGCCCGGGGTATCAAGGAATACAATCTTTTTGCCCTGATAGTTAACCTGATAAGCACCAATGTGCTGGGTAATACCGCCTGCTTCGCGGCTCGTTACATTAGATTTGCGGATAGCGTCAAGCAATGAGGTTTTACCGTGGTCAACATGGCCCATAACCGTAATTACAGGCGGGCGCGGCACACGTTTTGCCGGGTCATCTTCAACTTCCGGAATTTCTGTCGGGTCTTCTTCCGGCGGCAGCGGCACTACTTCCACATCAAATTCCGTGCCTACAAGCTCTGCTGTTTCAAAATCAATATCCTGATTAATGGTAACCATTACGCCAAGCATAAACAAGGCTTTGATAACTTCATTAACTTCTCGTTTAATGAGATTTGCAAAGTCTTTAACGTTAATGCTTTCGCCAACTTCAACACGAGACGGCCTTACAACCGGTGCCTGTACTGCCGGCTGCTGCGGTTTGCTGCTGCCGGGGCGTTTTTTCATCATATGGTCGCGGCTGTGCATATTGCGGCTGTCGCGGCTTGCATACTGGCCTTTAATCTGCGGTTTTTCATTACGTTTTTTGTTAAACTGCTGTTTGCCGCCCTGCTGGCTGCCGCGGTTCTGGTTTTCAAAACGGCTTTGCTGCTGTCCTGCGGCATTACGGTTCTGCTGGGAACCCTGCCCGGACTGCTGTCCTTTCGGTCCGATAAAAATACCTCCCTGCGGGCGCTGAGGACGGTTCTGCTTATTGTTTTTGCCCTGCTGGCCCTGCTGCAAATTACCCTTGCCATGCTGCTGCATCGGCTGATTGTTCTTTTTATGGTTTTGGTTATTCTGGTTATTATTGTTTTTAACCTGATTTTGATTGCGCTGTTCGTTATGCGCAGAAGCAGGTTTATTACCGGCATTTTTCGGCCTGTTATCCTGCTGGGGTTTATTCTTTTCAACCGGTTTAGGCTGATTCTGCACCTGTACTTTAACCTGTTTCTGGGCACTGGCTTTATTAACATCATTTTTTGCCGGCACTGCCTTCGGAGCATTGTTTTGTGCTTTTTGCTGCTGAGGCGCAGGCTTTTTCTCCAGCTGAACCGGCTTTTTGGCAAATGCGCGCACTACCATTTCTTTGGCAGCGTCATCCACCGTACTTAAACTTTTAACCTGAATGTTATTTTTTGCCAGTACATCAATTACTTCCTGGTTGCTTTTTCCCAATTCTTTAGCTATTTCATATATTCTATGCTTACCCATTCATCCACCTCCAAACTTAATCGTGGCACTTTTTCTGTATCATTGCTGCAAAATTATTATCCGTAATTACAACGGCCGTACGCGGGGATTTACCTATAGCCGAACCTATTTCCGCACGCGAAGGCCCTGTAATAATATTAACACCGGCCGACTTTGCAAGGTATTCCAGTTCCCTGCGGGATGTTTCCGCTGCATCAGAAGCAATCAGCATCAGTTTTGCCTTGCCGCCGTTTAAAGCGCTGCGTACCGCAAAATCACCCGCTGCAACTTTACCTGCCTTTTGCGCCAGCCCCAATGCAAAAGCTACCTGTCTATTGTCCATCGGGCAAATCCTCCAGCAGTTTTGCATAAACTTCTTCCGTTACGGGTTTTTCCAAAGCACGTTCCAGGCGTTTTTCCTTAACGGCTTTTTTTATGCATTCCCGGCTGCGGCAGACATAAGATCCGCGCCCGGATTTTTTGCCTGTTAAATCAAGCGATATTTCACCTTCCGGAGAACGTACAATGCGCAGCAGTGATTTTTTGTCTTTCATTTCACCACAGCCGACACATTTGCGCTGCGGCACTTTTTTAATTTTCTGCTGTTTCATCAGCTTCACCCCCGGCGCTTTCAAAAGGCTCTTCCTTGCTCTGGGTTTCGCTCTTTATATCAATTTTCCAGCCGGTAAGCTTTGCTGCCAGGCGTGCATTCTGCCCTTCTTTGCCAATGGCAAGAGAAAGCTGGTAATCGGGCACAACCACACGGCAGATTTTTTCACTTTCCAGAATTTCCGTGCTTACAACCTTGGCAGGAGATAATGCGTTGGCAACATACTGAGCGGGGTCATCGCTGTATTTTACTATATCAATCTTTTCGCCGCGCAGCTCGTTTACGATAGCCTGTACGCGCATGCCTTTCTGTCCTACGCAGGCGCCTACCGGGTCGATGTTTTCATCTTTGGTGTAAACTGCAATTTTGGAACGCATGCCCGGTTCGCGTGCAACAGATTTAATTTCCACCAAACCGTCATGAATTTCCGGTACTTCCAGTTCAAACAAACGTTTCAAAAGTCCGGGATGGGTTCTGGAAACCATAATCTGCGGGCCTTTGCTTGTTTTGCGTACCTCTAAAATATAGGTTTTCATTCTGTCATGGTATTCGTAAATTTCACCGGGAATCTGCTCGCCAACCGTTAAAACAGCCTCTGCTTTGCCCAAATCAATGTAAACATTTCTGTTTTCCATACGCTGAATAACGCCGGTAACAATGTCGTTTTCGCGGTTATAATATTTTTCAAATACCATACCGCGCTCTGCTTCGCGGATACGCTGAACAACAACCTGTTTTGCGTTCTGTGCGGCAATGCGGCCAAAGTTTTTAGGCGTTACTTCAATTTCCACAATATCGTCAAGTTCATAGCGCGGGTCAATTTTACGTGCATCTTCCAGAGTAATTTCATTAGCACTGTCTTCAGCGGTTTCAACAACATGCTTTTGTGCATATACATGCAGCTCGCCGCTGGTTCTGTTTAAATCAACACGTACATTCTGATTGCTGCCAAAATTCTTTTTATAAGCAGTTACCAATGCTTCTTCAACAGCTTCAAACAAAATAGAAGGCTCAATACCTTTTTCCTTGCCTAATTCCTGCACAGCCATAATAAAATCTGCGTTCACTTTTCTTACTCCCCCTAAACCTTAAAAATCTATGTGCGGCCTGATCATGGCAATCGTTTTTCTTTCAAATACAACCGGATTCTTGCTTTCGCGTCCTTTAAGAACAGGTTTGGCGCTGATGGTATTTTCATCATGCGCTGTCAGAACTGCAACTATTTCTTTGTTCTTTTCCCATGGCGCAAAAAATTTAATATCCACTTTTTTGCCGTAGAAGCTTTCAAAATCCTTGTCTTTTTTAAGCGGACGGTCAATACCCGGTGAAGAAACTTCCAGATAATATTTATCCCTGATAGGGTCACGCGCGTCCAAAATTTCCGTCAGCTTTTCACTTACCATCTGGCAGTCATCAATCTCGATGCCGCCCGGTTTATCAATATAAATACGCAGATACCAATCTTTTTCACGCACATATTCAACATCAACCAGCGAAATATCTGTTCCCTGCAAAATTTCTTCGGCCATGCCGCTTACCAGTTTTTCAATCTCTGCACTCTGCATAATTCACCTCCGCTTTTTCTTAACCCTAATAAGAGGAAAGAGCGGGTAAAATACCCACTCTCTCAAAAGAAGTCATAATTTTTCTTAATATATTATACCATTATATGCCTTTAAAGACAAGTTATTTGTATCATTTTAAACATTAAAATTAACAGATCAGCCTTTTAAATATGCCAGAATTTCTTCGGCATTGGTATCGGGCTTTGCTTTAGGGTAAACTTTTTCAACAACACCGTTTTCATCAATTACAAAAGTGCTGCGTACAACGCCCATGCTTACTTTTCCGTACATTTTCTTTTCCTGCCATACGCCGAAAGCCTCAATGGCTTTACGTTCCGGGTCGCTTAACAAAATAAAAGGCAGTTCCTGTTTGGCTGCAAAATTACTGTGCGATTTTACGCTGTCTTTGCTGATACCGATAACTTCCACACCAAGATTTTTATATTCGCCGTAATTGTTGCGGAAAGCGCAGGCCTGGCGAGTACAGCCCGGCGTAGAATCTTTCGGGTAAAAATAAACAACTACTTTTTTGCCTGCAAAGTCGTGCAGCGATACCAAATTACCGTCTTTATCTTCCAAAGTAAAATCAGGCGCTTTCATTCCTGCTTCGAGCATTCTTTATTCCTCCTCTAATCTGAATATATCTGAATTTAAAATATTTTATGCTTTCAAACTTGCAATTGCTGCGGCAGTATCTTCCGCACCGTAAACGTAGCTGCCTGCAACCAGAATATTGGCACCGGCCTCGCGTACAATTTTGCTGGTTTCGGCATTAATGCCGCCGTCAACCTGTATATCGCAGGCCAGGCCTTTTTCATCAATCATTTTACGCAGCGATGCAATTTTTGGCACAACGCTTTCTATAAATTTCTGCCCGCCAAAACCGGGGTTTACCGTCATTAAAAGCACCATATCGGCATCGCCCAGAACTTCCTGCACCATGCAGAGCGGCGTTGCAGGGTTAAGTGCCACACCGGCCTTTACGCCCTTGCTTTTAATATATTGCAGGCAGCGGTGCAAATGTTTGGTTGCTTCTGCATGAACAACAATCATATCCGCACCTGCTTTGGCAAAATCATCAATATATGTTTCAGGGTGTTCTACCATTAAGTGGCAGTCAAAAAACATATCCGTTACTTTACGTATTTTGGTTACAACGGGAGCGCCAAAAGTAAGGTTAGGCACAAAGTTGCCGTCCATAACGTCGATATGAACCCAATCTGCACCGGCTTTTTCGATTTTTTTAATTTCGTCCGCCAAAAGGGCAAAATCAGCAGATAAGATAGATGGTGCTATTTTAATCATCTTTTACCACTCTTTTCTTTCAGTAATTTTATTTCGTCTAAAATTGCAAGATAAGATTCATAACGGCTTACGGCAATTTTACCTTCTTCTACCGCATTTTTTACGCCGCAGACCGGTTCATGCGTATGTGTGCACGGAACAAATTTGCAGCCGTGCTCAAAATGCTTAAATTCACGGAAATACTTATAAAGCTCGCGCGCGTCGATATTTTCAGCAAGTAAATTGCCAAAACCGGGTGTATCGGCAAGGTAGCCGCCGTTAAAAGGCAGAAGCTGGGCATAACGTGTTGTATGCCGCCCGCGCCCGATTTTTTCACTTACCTTGCCTGTCTGCAATGCTATGCCTGGCTGCAGGGCATTAAGCATGGATGATTTACCGACACCAGAAGGCCCGGCAAATGCGCTGATTTTGCCGTTTAAATATTCTTTCAGCGCTTCAAGCCCTGTTCCGTTAAAAATTGACACAGTAAAAACAGTATAGCCTGCCTTACGGTAAACTCCGGCAATTTCTTCAAGCTGCGCTTCACTTACAAGGTCTGTTTTATTAAGGCATAAAACGGCTTCAATACCGGCTCGCTCGGCAAACGCCAGCATTTTATCTGCCAGCAGACAGCTGAAATCCGGGTCTGCGCAGGCAAAAGCTATTACAATGCAGTCAAGGTTAGCCATTGCCGGCCGCTCCATAAAATTGCGGCGCGGCAAAATAGTTTTAATCATGCTTTCGCCGTCAGGATTTTTCTCAAACTCAACCATATCTCCCGTAACGGCGGAAAAACGCACCTGTTTCATTTTACCCTTTATTTTGCAGGTAACAATTTCTTTATCAGGCGTTTCCACATAATAATACCCGTTAAAATTTTTTATAATGCGGCCTGCTGTCAAAGCTGTTTCTCCTCTATAAGTTTATTGTCACAGTAGAATCTGGCCACGGCGCTGCCGCTTACTTCAACTTTCTGGCGTATGCGCACGCCTTCACGCTTGGTACCTTCGTAAACTACTTTTTCGCCGTCGTCGTCAACCACAACAATTTTTACTTTTTGTTTTTTCGCTCCGTCAGGCACTACAAATTCGGCATATTTATTCTGAGATGCCGTACCGACGCCGTCAGAAACGCGCAGCACAACATCAGTGCTGTTCAAAACTTTGCTGCCTTCTTTAGGCGTAATGCTCAAAACAGTACCGGCAACTTTTTTGCTGCCCACGCTTTGTGCGGTAATGTTTTTAAAACCGAGTTTTTCAAGTGCCGTCATAGCTTCGCCTGATGCTTTGCCAACTACGGAAGGAATGGTAACTTCTTTCGGTTTTTCGGAAATTACAAGATTTACTTTTTCGCCATGGCGTATTTTTTCGTTAGCTTTAGGGGTCTGCTCAATAACAAGCCCGCTGCCATCTTCGCGGAAAACGGTTTCTACCTTGCCAAGCGCAAGTTCTTTGCGTTCTATCATTTTGCGTGCGTCGGCAAGATTTTTACCTGCAAGGTTTGGTACTTCCACCATTTCAATGCCTTTGCTTACAGTTAAATAAACGGCGCTGCCTTCCTTGCGCATTTCATTCCCGGCAGGGTCCTGCTCAAGCACAAGCCCCGGTGTTACTTTATCGTCGTAGGCTTCTTTCAGGGTTATGCTGAACCCTGCATTTTCCAGTATCTGCTGCGCTTCAACAACGGTTTTGCCGGTTACATCCGGCACTTTTACAGTTTCACGGCTAAACACGTTGCCTATAAGCAGAAATACTGCCGATAAAACTACTACCACAGCCGCAAGCATAATTTGCTGATGGCGTGTAAGCTGTGTTTCTTTCATTTTTTGCAGCCAGCTTTTTTTAGCTTTCGGTTTTGCAGTAGCGGCAGGAACTGTCATTACAATGGTTTCTTCCGGAACTTCCGTTTCATCTGTCACCAGTGCAGATTTTTCTTTAACTTCGTCAGCAAAGCTGTCTGCTTCGGTGTAATCCTCTGCCTCGCCGTTTTTCTCCATTTTATTTTTGATGGAATTTAAATCCTGGCGCATTTCTTCCGCGCTGGCGTAACGCTTGGTTAAATCTTTGGCAAGCGCTTTATCTATCACATGCTGCAAACATACCGGCAGCCCGTCAACGTAAGTGCTGAGCGGCGGCGGCGTTTTTTCAACATGCATCATGGCAACGGCAACGGCCGTATTGCCGTCAAACGGCACATGCCCAGTAAGCATTTCATAAAGCACAATACCCAAGGAATAAATATCGCTCTGGGCAGTTACAGGCTTTCCGCTTGCCTGCTCCGGAGATAAATAATGCACCGAGCCAATTACCGAATTGGTATACACCATCGTCATATTGCTTATCATTCTGGCAATGCCAAAATCAGCAATTTTAGGGTGCATGTTTTCCGTTATTAAAATATTGTGCGGCTTAATATCGCAGTGAATAATATTGCGCCTGTGCGCATGGCTTAACCCTGCTGCAATATCTTCGGCAATGCAAACAGCCTTATAAGGCGAAAGCCTTCCCTTTTCTTCCAGCAGGTCTTTTAAGGTTTTGCCTTCCACATATTCCATAACGATAAAAGATTTGCCTTCTTCTTCGCAAACATCAAAAATATTTATGATAGAAGGGCTGGAAAGCCGTGCGGCCGACTGTGCCTCATGCTTAAACTGGTTAAGAAGCGTTTTATCGTCATTGAACTGGTCGCGCAGTATTTTTATGGCTACCTGCCTGTTAAGCAGCAAATCTTCAGCCAGATAAACTTCAGCCATTCCGCCTGAACCAATGTGACGCAGGATTTTATAACGTTGTTTTAAAATTGTTCCGTTGTTCATTTATATCTCCTCCGCACAAAAGTCTATCAAAATCACCGAAACATTATCGCGCCCGCCATTATTAAGCGCAAGTTCAATTAAAGCATCCGCCGCTTTTTCCGTATTTTCTTCCTTCAAAACAGCGGCAATTTCATCATCGGCAGCCATGTCCGAAAGCCCGTCGCTGCACAAAAGCAATCTGTCGCCCGGCTCTGTTTCAAAGCTGAAAACGTCTGAATCAAGCCCTTCATCAGCACCGACTGCCCTTAAAATTACATTGCGCTGCGGGTGGCGGCGTGCTTCATCAGTTGTTATATCGCCCTTGCTTAAAAGTTCAGCCACATAAGAATGGTCCTGAGTTATCTGCTTAAGCAGGCCATTGCGCCATAAATACAGGCGACTGTCGCCAATATTTAAAGCATAGGCCTTTTTGTCTTCCGCCAGATACACGGCAACCAGAGTTGTGCCCATGCCTTCGTAATCAGGCATTTTGCATACCAGGCTGCGCAGATGGCTGTTAGCTTTGGAAGCAGCTTCTTTTAAAGCCGTACACAGGGCTTCTCCGGTAAGCCCGGCAAAATTCTTTTTTTCTTCTTTTAAAACTTTAATTGTTTCCACGCTGGCAATTTCACCGCCGGCATAACCGCCCATGCCATCAGCGATGGCAAACAGTTCCGGTCCGTCCGTTAATAAGGCATCCTCATTAGCAGTACGCACAAGGCCGGTATTTGTTTTACTGACCGCTATCATACAGCGCCCCCTGAATAAATCACTTGTTATCGTTAAACTTCGCCCGCAGCTGTCCGCAGGCTGCATTAATATCTTTGCCCATCTCCTTGCGGATGGTGGCATTAATTTTATTTTTCTGTAAAATTCTTAAAAATCCTTCAATACGTTTTGCCGGAGGGCGTTCAAAACCTTTTTCCGGTACCGGATTGGCCGGAATTAAATTTACCGATGCGTGCTTAAATTTTAAATAATTACTTAAGAGCTGCGCATCCTCCGGGCTGTCATTTTTATCTTTTATTAAAATATATTCATAAGTTACCTGCCTGCCGCTTGCGCGCGCGTATTTTTCGGCGGCAGCAATGACGGAAGGAAACGGAAAGCCTTTATTAACAGGCATCAGCTGAGTGCGCACATCATCTTTTACGGCATGCAGCGAAACGGCAAGATTAATAGGTATATCTTCTTCTGCCAGCCTTTCAATGCCCGGTATAATTCCGCAGGTAGAAACCGTCATATTACGGTAACTCATAAAAGCCGCATCCTCACGGTGCAGGAATTTTAAAGCACCCGTAACCTCATCATAGTTAAGCATAGGCTCGCCGCTGCCCATTACTACAACGCGGCTTACCTGCTGCGGAGCTATTATGACGTTAAACAAATAAACCTGCATGATAATTTCCGCACTTGTTAAATTACGCACACAGCCGTTTAAACCGCTGGCGCAGAAAGCACAGGCCATAGCACACCCAACCTGGCTCGACACGCAAACGCTGTAACCGTAATCGTGGTGCATTAAAACAGTTTCCACGGAATTGCCGTCCTGCAATTCAAGCAGCAGCTTTTCCGTAAGCCCGTCCGACGATTTCCAGCGCGTTAAAATATTTATACTGGCAGGCATAACCGTAAATTTTTCATTTAAAACGGCTATATCTGCCTTGGAAAGATTGTGCATCTCCTCAAATTTAAAAACACATTTTTTATAAAGCCACTGGTAAACCTGCGAAGCACGGAATATTTTCAAACCTGCTGCCACAAACTCCTGCTGCAATTCTTCCGGCGTTAAGCCAAAAATTTCTTTTTTCATAATCACAGCTCCTTGCGGCGCATTACGCAGATATAAAAGCCGTCAACATTATCACGCTGCGGCAGAAGCTGCAGCTCATTAATTGTTTCGCCGGTCAACGGATGCCTGAACCCGGCATATTCAAATTCCGTATTGGCCTTTAAAAACTCACTGACAAGCAGGTTATTTTCTGCCTGCTCCAAAGTACAGGTACTGTAAACAAGCCTTCCTCCCGGTTTTACGTAACGTGCTGCATTTTGCAGAATGCTTTTTTGCAGCGGCGGAAATACTTTCAAATCTTTTTTATTTTTACGCCAGCGTGCTTCTGCCCTGCGCCTTAATACGCCAAAGCCGCTGCAAGGCGCATCCACAAGGACACAATCCGCACTGTCTGCCCATTCCGGTTTAAATACAGAAGCATCCATCAGTACGGGTTCTATAATATCTATGCCAAGCCTTACGGCATTTTCTTTAATTAACTCCATTTTATGCGGATGAATGTCGCAGGCATAAATTCTGCCCTTATTTTGCATAAGCTGGGCAATGTGAGTTGTTTTCCCACCCGGAGCAGCGCACAAATCAAGCACTGTCATCCCCGGTTTCGGGCATACTGCATGCGCAACAAGCATGGAGCTTTCATCCTGCATATAAAAAGCATCCGGCGCTTTTTCCATTAAAGCATTAAGCCCTGCGGTTTTTGTGCAAATTATGCCTTCTTCGCACCATTTGGAAGGAACAGCTTCAAAACCTGCTTCTTGCAAAACTTCTAAAAGATTGCTGCGTGTTGTTTTAAGCGTATTGGTGCGCAGGCTTAAAACAGGCGGCAAATTATTATAATCAAGCAATTTTTCTGTTTCTTCTTCGCCAAACTGCTTTAACCAGTGCTTAACAAGCCACAGCGGATGCAGTTTTGTTAAGGCAAGGTTTAAAGCTGCATCGGCAGATTTATCGGAAAACAGCAAAGTTCCCGCTTCCCTGCCGCGCACGGCAGAACGCAGAATGCCATTTACGAATTTTGCCGCACCGGCATGGCTTGCGGCTTTGGCAAGTTCCGTACTTTCATTGCATGCCGCCGAAACCGGTACTTTATCAAGATAAAAAATCTGATAGAGCCCCATGCGCAAAATATTTAAAATTACCTTGTCAATTTTTGCCAGAGGCCTTGCCGATAACTGCGACAAAAGCCAGTCCAAAGTACCTTTTGCTTTTATGGTACCATAGACCAGCTCCGTAATGAACCTGCGGTCCCTGTCGTCTGTTTTTTTCGTGCGCAGGGTTTTGTTAAGGGCAATATTGGCATAAGCGCCGCCATCAATAACGGCACAAATTACTTCAAGCGCAATCTGCCTTGCAGTATCTTTTTTTATTTTTTTATTTGCCTGTCTTTTTTCTGTCATCTGCTTCCTCTGTATCTAAAAAGTCTAAAATAGCTGCTTCAACTTTCTTAATATCAACCCGTGTATTAAAGCATGGGCCAAATGGTCTTTCGTTTAAAACGCCTATAACCGGCAGCGGAAAAACATCCTGTATGCCGCTGGTTAAATCACGCTCGCAGGCAACGGCAATTATTGCTTTCGGACGTATTTCTTTTACCATCTGCCTAGCCAAAGTACCGCCTGTTGCCACGCCCATGTGAATTCCGTATTTATGTGCCAGCCCAAGCATTCCGCCGACACAGCAGCGTCCGCACTGACGGCAGTTTTCGATATTGCGCGTAATTTTATGGGCGCAGGTATCAAGCTGAATGCAGTGCGGCGTTAAAATCATAATTCTTGATGCCGGCACTTTTATTTTATGCTGGCGTACCAGATGATTGCTTACTTCAATAAAAGACTGTTCTATTCTCTGGCGCGGTATGTTAAAAATGCGCCCCAGCCCAACAGCAAAGGGAAACAGCATATTAACAGCCTTCCATGCCCAAAAATAAAATGTTTTGATGATTGGAAAGCCTAAAATTGCAAGCACAATAGCGCTGACAGCTGCCAAAAGTGCTATTACAATTACAATGCCAACGCTGCCAAAAAGCACCGGCAGTGTGGAACTGATTTGTGCAAGCCCCGGCAAGGCCACGCGCCAGCATAAATAAATAAAAACCGCTCCCAAAAAAGCACTGGCCAATGTCAGCGAAACAAATATACGTTTTTTCGGTTTCAAAACACTTTCCATTGCTTTACTTACCTCAACCTAAAATATCACCTTTATTAATACCGCGGCCATTGCAGAATACCGCAGCAGGCATACGTTTTTTTGATTCCGGCTGTACTTCCGTAACAAGAAGAACGCCGCTGCCGCAGGCAACTTTAAAGCCGTTCTTTAAAACTTCGGTAACTTCCCCTGCTTTGCTGCCGCTGCCGCAGGCAACTTCCGCACGCCATATTTTAAGTTTTTTGCCGCCGGGCAAATTTGTAAACGCACCCGGTGCAGGGTTAAAGGCACGTATTTTATTATGAATATCCGCCGCAGGCAGGCTCCAGTCAATGGCTTCCATATCGCGCGTAAGCAAATGTGCATAAGTTGCTTCAGCATCATTTTGCTTAACGGGCGTAATTTCGCCGCGTTTTATTTTTTCAACGGTTTCAAGCAGCAGTTTGCCGCCAATTTCCTTTAAACTGTCGTGCAATTCGCCCATGGTCATTTCCGGCGTAATCTCAACTTCCGCTTTTGCAAGCATATCGCCGGTATCCATACCGATATCCATCTGCATAATTGTTACGCCGCTTTTGGTTTCGCCGTTTAAAATTACATAATGTATCGGCGCAGCTCCGCGGTATTTAGGCAAAAGCGAAGCATGCACGTTTATACAGCCGTACTTCGGCATTTCCAGAATTTCTTTCGGCAAAAACTGGCCAAAGGCAGCTACCACAATTAAGTCAGGCGCAAGGCCGCGTAAAAGTTCAATAACTTCCGGCGTTTTTACGCGCTGAGGCTGGTAAACTTCATAGCCTTTTTCAAGCGCATATTCTTTTACCGGCGTCATAAGCATCTTCTGCCCGCGTCCTTTGGGCCTGTCAGGCTGTGTAAATACACCAACTATTTCATCTGTGCCCTGCTCTGCCAGTGCCTTTAAACTGGCAACGGCAAAATCAGGGGTTCCCATAAATACAATACGCATCATTACTGCTCCCCGTCAAAATCCTTCGGCATCAGCACTTTAGCCTTGTCTATAAACAGCACTCCGTCCAAATGGTCAAGTTCGTGCTGAATGCAAACTGCCAAAAGCCCGTCTGCCTTAATAAGCATTTTACGCCCTTTACGGTCATAATATTCGCAATGCACAATTTCCGCGCGTTCCACTTCGCCTTCGTAATCAGGTACGGAAAGGCAGCCTTCCGGCCCAACGGCAGAACCTTCACGGTAAGTAATAACAGGGTTGATAAGCTCAATCAGCCCTTCGCCAACGTCAATAACAACAATGCGTTTTAAAACGCCAATCTGCGGCGCCGCAAGCCCGACACCGTTAGCAGCATACATGGTTTCTGCCATATCGTCCAAAAGACGCAGAGTTTTTTTATCCATGCGTTCAACTTCCTGTGCTTTCTGGCGCAGCACAGGGTCTCCGGCAACAAGTATTTTTAATTTACTCACAGTATCCTCCTAAAATTCGCTCTCATAATAATTATTATATCACAAAAAATGTTATACGGGCAATTTTACAGCACATTAAACGGGTCAACGTCAAAATAAACATTTTTCATGTCACGGTACGGCGACTGCCATAACGCTGTTTTAAATATATTTATCTGTGTGCTTTTTACCAGCACGTTAACACGGTATAAATCGCGCACCTTGCCAATAATACCGGCAAACGGCCCAAATACTTCCGCATCCGTATTTTTGGCCTGCCGCTCCAGAAAATCAGCTATTTCCTTAGCCGTTCCGTTGGCGCGCTCTTCGTTTTTATCCCATACGGTTATTTTCAAAAACGCCGCATAAGGCGGATAATTAAGTTCCTTACGCCGCAGCAGTTCTTCTTTTGCAAAAGTATCGTAATCCTGCGCCGCCGCAAGATGGACGGTCCGGTTATCCGCATCGTACACCTGCAAAATTACATGCCCCGGTTTATCGCCGCGACCTGCACGCCCCGCAGCCTGTGTAAGCAGCGAAAACGCTCTTTCGTAAGCACGGAAATCCGGCATGTTCAGCATGGAATCAGCCGAAAGCACGCCGACAAGCGTAACATTTGGTATGTCGTGCCCTTTGGCAACCATCTGCGTACCAATCAGCACATTATACCTGCCGCTTGAAAAAGCATTTAAAATTTCTTCATGTGCAAATTTGCGCAGCGTGGAGTCCTGGTCCATGCGCAAAACTTTTACTTCCGGCAAAGCCGCAATCTGCGCTTCTGCTTTTTGTGTGCCGGTGCCAAAAAATTTTATGCGCCTGCTGTGGCATTTGGGGCATTCTTCCGGCACGGGCATGGTGTTGCCGCAGTAATGGCAGCGCATGGTTTTTCCTTCTTCATGGTAAACCAAAGCCACGGCGCAGTGCGGGCACATAATGGTTTCACCGCAGTCACGGCACATCACAAAGGTTGAATAACCGCGGCGGTTTAAAAGCACAATTGCCTGCTCTCCTGCCGCAGCAGTACGAACAAGCTCCTGCTGCAAAGTGCGTGACAGCACCGAAAAATTTCTTTCCTGCAATTCTTTGCGCATATCAACAATTTGTACTTTTGGCAGCGGCTGGCCGTTTGGGCGTCCCGTTAAACGCAGATGCTTAAACCGCTTCATCATGGCGTCATAATAACTCTCTATCGACGGCGTTGCGCTGCCTAAAACTACCGGTATATTAAAATATTTTGCCCTGTGCAGTGCTACCTCACGGGCATGATAGCATGGCCTTTCTTCCTGTGTGTAGCTCTGGTCGTGTTCTTCATCAATAATAACAAGGCCTAAATTTGTAAAAGGCGCAAAAACAGCCGAACGCACGCCAATTAAAATCTGCGCTTCGTTATTGCGTATTTTATAAAAAACGTCTGCCCTTTCACTTGCCGATAGTTTACTGTGCACAACGGCAATGCAGCCTTTAAACCAGCTTTGAAAACGCTTTACTATCTGCGCCGTGAGGGCAATTTCCGGCACAAGTACCAGTACCTGGCGTCCTTCCGCAAGCGCTTTTGCCGTTAAATTAAGGTAAACTTCCGTTTTGCCGCTGCCGGTTACGCCCTGCAATAAAAAAGTTTCCTGCCGTTTTTCTGTAATTGCTTTGCTTACGGCTTCAACAGCCTGTGCCTGTTCTTCCGTTAAATCAAAACTTTGTTTTAAAGTGTTATTACCGGCATAGCTGTTTCGCAAAACGCGCTGCTCTCTGCGGCTGCACCACTCCTTTTGCAGCAGGGTACGCAAAACAGCAGTACTTACACCTGCCGCTTCCAGCTCCTTTGCACTCAGCTCACGCTCTGCCTGCGCCAAAATTTGCAGCGCCGCCATCTGCGCCTTAGCGCGGTTGCTGCCTTCGGCCAGCGCCAGCCTGCCGCTTTCCGTTATGGTATAACAATACTGCATTTTTTCTTTCAGGCGGTTTTCCAGTTCGTAATATAAAAGCCTGCCGTTTTCATCATAAACAGCATGGCGTTTTATACTGCTTTTACCGGGAATAAAAAGGCGCATTGCTTCTGCCAGCGGGCACATATAATATTCTGCAAGCCAGCAGGCTGCTTCCAGCATTTCACCGTCAAACCACGGCTCAGTGCCTATAACTGCCTGAACCTCTTTGTATTTTTCAGGCTCCGGCAAATCGCTGCCCGCTTCGCCAACAACAAAGCCTTCCGTTGTCTGCCGCGCAAAAGGCACAATTACGCGCCACCCTGCACCTATATAGCCAAACTGCGGCGGCAAAGCGTATGTAAACTGTTTAAACAAATTTTTAACAGGTAAATTTATTGCTACGTTAACGTATCTCATACAAAACTCCAACTAAAACTTTACCTATTTATTTTACCATATCCTGACAAATACTTTAATAAAAAAACTGCACCTCCTAAAGTCTAACTTTTGGGGTGCAGTTCAACGCAGTTTAAAATTTTTAATTTTACAGTCCGGCCTGTTTTCTTAAAGTTTCTGCCTTATCGGTATGCTCCCACGGCAGGTCTACATCGGTACGGCCAAAATGCCCGTAAGCTGCAGTCTGCTTGTAAATCGGGCGCAGCAAATCCAGCGTTTTAATAATGCCGGACGGGCTGAGAGAGAAGTTCTTTTTAATAAGTTCGGCAATTTTGTCGTCGTCAATTTTACCGGTGCCGAAAGTATCTACCAAAACGGAAACAGGCTGTGCAACGCCAATGGCATAAGCGAGCTGAATTTCGCATTTATCGGCAAGGCCTGCGGCAACAACGTTTTTCGCTACATAACGTGCTGCGTAAGCCGCACTGCGGTCTACTTTCGTGGGGTCTTTGCCGGAGAAAGCACCGCCGCCGTGACGGGCCATGCCGCCGTAAGTATCAACTATAATTTTACGTCCGGTCAGGCCGCTGTCGCCCTGCGGGCCGCCGATAACGAAACGGCCGGTCGGGTTGATGTAATATTTGGTTTCGTCATCAAGCATTTCTGCCGGTACAACCGGTTTTACAACAAATTCCATAATATCGCGGCGGATTTGCTCCAGAGCAATTTCCGGAGCATGCTGCGTGGAAATAACAATCGTATCAATGCGTACGGGTTTGCCATCGTCATATTCAACGGTAACCTGGGTTTTTCCGTCCGGGCGCAGGTAAGGCAGAACGCCGGTTTTGCGCACTTCTGCAAGGCGGCGGGAAAGTTTATGTGCCAAAGAAACAGGCAGCGGCATATATTCCGGGGTTTCGTTAGTAGCATAACCGAACATCATGCCCTGGTCACCGGCGCCTACTTCGTTTTCATCGGCCTTGCCTTCTTTTGCTTCCAGAGATTTATCAACGCCAAGCGCAATATCCGGCGACTGTTCGTCAATGGAAATCAAAACGCCGCAAGTATTGCCGTCAAAGCCATATTTAGCACGGTCATAACCGATATTGATAACGGTTTCGCGCGCGATTTTAGGAATATCAACATAGCAGCTCGTAGAAATTTCGCCGACAACATGAATCTGCCCGGTTGCGACTACGGTTTCGCAGGCAACACGGCCATGCGGGTCCTCTGCCAGAATAGCATCAAGCACAGCATCAGAAATCTGATCGGCAATTTTATCAGGATGCCCTTCCGTAACAGATTCGGAAGTAAATAATTTTCTCATTCTGTTCCTCCTTATGTAAATAAAAAAGCGCCCTCTGTGAGAGCGCCGCTGATTGTACCGACATTCTCATCTCTCGATTAACTCGCAGGACTTAGCACCGTTTGCATTAATGCAATGGTTGCTGCGGTTTCATTGGGCCAATCCCTCCACCAGCTCTTGATGAGTAATATTAAGTTACTATGATATTATATCCAATTTATGTAAAAAAGGCAACAATTATTTCCTTAAGCGCAGAACGGTGTTCAAAAGTTCTTCCGCAACGTCGTACTTGCTCATCTGCGGCAGTTCTTTAATGCTGCCGTCCGGGAAAATCAGTTTTACAATATTGGTTTCACTGCCAAAGCCTGCCCCCTGCATTGTTACATCGTTGGCAACAATCATATCAAGGTTCTTCTTGGTAACTTTTTCTTTGGCATTATCAATAAGGTTCTGGGTTTCTGCTGCAAAACCAACAAGGAACTGGCCTTTTTTGCGTTCACCCAGCGTTTTTAAAATATCAGGGTTCTTATCCATTACAACCGTTAAAGCATCATCGGTTTTCTTTTTAATTTTCTGCGCTGCCACATCATGCGGGCGGTAATCGGCAACAGCCGCCGCCTTGATAACAATGTCGCAGCCGTCGTAAACGGCAAGGCACGCATCCATCATCTGCTGCGTTGTTTCTACATTTACAACTTTAATGTTCGGCGGCGGTGTAAGCGCGCTTGGCCCTGTAACAAGGGTTACTTCTGCTCCGCGTTCTGCCGCTGCCTGTGCAATGGAGTACCCCATTTTACCGCTGCTGCGGTTGCCTACATAACGCACCGGGTCAATGGGTTCACGCGTACCGGCAGCAGTTACCAAAACTTTAAGGCCGCGCATATCGCCTTCCGTTTTTGCAAAAAAGTCCTTCACAAAATTAACTATATCCGCAGGTTCAGGCAAACGCCCTGCACCAACGGCACCGCAGGCCAGCACGCCGCTTGCCGGAGGCATCACCACAATGCCGCGGCTTTTAATTTTGGCAATATTTTCCTGCGTGGCAGGGTTTTCATACATATGCGTATTCATGGCAGGGCACACAATAACCGGTGAATGTGCCGCAAGCAGCGTTGTCGAAAGCAAATCATCGGCAATGCCGTATGCCATTTTGGCAATGATGTTGGCCGTTGCCGGCACAACCATAAACAGGTCGGCCCAATCGGCAAGGGCAATATGTTCAACGTTAAATTCCTGATTGGCATTCCACATGGAAACAGCAACTTTATTGCCGCTGATTTCCTTAAAAGTCAGCGGAGTTACAAACTGCTGGGCATGTTCTGTCATAACGACACGCACTTCTGCACCCTGTTTGCGCAGTTTGCTCACCAGGTCAACGGCTTTATAAACGGCAATGCCGCCTGTTACACCTAAAACAATTTTCTTACCCTTCAACAAGGCCGGCGCCTCCCTTATTTACCCTGATTGCGCTCATAAGTAATGGTATCGTTTGCAATTTCCTTCAAGGCAATGCTTACTTCCTTTTCCGGAAGGTTCTGCCCGGGCACAGTCAGTTCGCGTGCGCGTTTGGCAGCCAGCATGGCCAGAGTATATTTGCTGTCAACTTTTTCTGTTAAATAATCGATGGAAGGATCTACCATAGACATTAAAATCACTCCTCTTTTCTGCAATGGCAAATTTCGTCAATAATAAAATATGTACGGGCGGCGCGGTAACGTTCTGCTTCCATAACGGTCAGAACCTTCTGCGTGGCCCTTTCGGCAACGTCATTAACTATAATATAGTCATATTCACTGGCGTAAGCAAGTTCGCCCGTGGCGGATGCAAGGCGTTTTTTGATAACTTCCTCGCTGTCTGTGCCGCGTTTGTAAATACGCGAAGAAAGTTCATCCAGAGAAGGCGGAACAATAAACACAAACACACCGTCCGGAAAACGCTTTTTAATCTGCAAAGCGCCCTGAATATCAATTTCCAAAATTACATCTTTGCCCTGATTAAGCAAATCCATAACATAATCGCGCGGCGTGCCGTAATAGTTGCCGTATACTTCGGCATACTCCAGAAGGCCGCCCTCGGCAATCATGGCTTTAACTTCTTCAACAGTTTTAAAAAAATAACTTACGCCGTCAACTTCGCCCTCGCGAGGAGCACGGGTGGTTACAGATACCGAATAGCCAATATCCGGCAGCTTTTCACGCAGCATCTGGCAGATTGTACCTTTACCGGCGCCGGACGGACCCGACAAAACCAGCAGCAATCCTTTTGGTTTCAAAATAAGCCCTCCCCTGCTCAGCCGTTATTCTTCATCTTCGTCATCGCTCTGTACAAGCCTGTTGGCAACGGTTTCCGGCTGTACGGCCGACAAAATAATATGGCCGCTGTCAGTAACAATTACCGCACGTGTTCTGCGCCCGTAAGTTGCGTCAATAAGCGTGCCGTTATCGCGCGCTTCCTGAATAATTCTTTTTATCGGCGCAGATTCCGGGCTGATAATAGAAATAATCCTGTTGGCAGCAACTATATTGCCAAAGCCTATATTAATAAGCTTAATATCCATAAAGCAGCCTCCTTTTATTCGATATTCTGTATCTGTTCCCTGATTTTTTCAATTTCTGCCTTAATGTCTACCACCAGCTGGGCAATGGTGTAATCATTGGCCTTGGAAGCAATGGTGTTGGCTTCACGGTTAAATTCCTGCACCAGAAAATCAAGCTTTCTGCCCACCGGCTGATTAAGGTTAATAATTTCGCGGAATTGTTTGATATGGCTTTTCAGCCTTACAATTTCTTCCGTAATGCTTGTACGGTCGGCAAAAATGGCAACTTCCTGCAACAAGCGTTCCGGCTCTACCGTCTGGTTATATTTTTCAAGCAGGTCGTTAATGCGTTCGCTCAAACGTTCCTGGTATTCTTCCACAACCTGCGGCGAACGCGCTTCTATCTGCAAAAGTTTTTCTTCAATCAGCGCGGCGCGCTTGATAAAATCGCCGTAGATATTGCCGCCTTCCGTTTCGCGCATGGCAACAAGGTTGTTAACAGCCTGCTGCAAAGCCTGTTCAAGCTGCGGCCAGATGGTTTCAACGTCAAAAAAGCCCTCTTTAACGCTGATAACGTCCGGGCAGCGCGCAAGGTACAATACCTCTGCCTGCTCGGCCAGCTTGCATCCGCCGATACCGGCAGCTTCGGCAACCTCCTGCAAAGCGTTATGGTACGCTGCTGCCAAAGGCCTGTCTACTTTAACGGTACAGAGCCCGTCATTAACATAATCTGCTGTGATAAATACATCTATGCGCCCACGGTTAATACTGCGCAAAATAGTTTTGCGTATCCTGTCCTCCAGGGGATTTAAAAAGCGCGGCAAACGGATAGCCACTTCATTGTAACGATGATTTACCGTTTTCATTTCTACCGTTGCCGAAAACTTTTCATCCTCATATTCGCCGCGGCCAAAACCAGTCATACTTTTAAGCAAAATAAAACCTCCCGCCGCATTTCTAAATTAGTAAAATTGTTGTATACTTATTCTTGAAATAATATTATACCCTATTATGACTTCATAAGCAAACGAAAAACGCAAATTTTTAAAGAAAAAAGGAGAATTTCCATGAATTTGGAAGGTATTACAATAAATATTCTCACAAGCCGGCTGCAGGAAAAGCTGCTCGGCGGCAAAATATACAAAGTTTTTATGCCTAACAAAAGCAGCCTTCTGCTGCTTGTTAAAACCGAAAATGCCGTTATATCTTTAGCTGCCGATTTTTCCGGTACTTCGCCCTATTTATATATGCCGGATAAAACGCCGGAACGCCCTGAAACCCCGCCTGCTTTCTGCATGCTTCTGCGCAAGCATCTGGAAGAAGGGCGCATTACCAAAATAACGCAAAGCGGCCTGGACCGCGTTGTTACAATGGAAATAAGCAGTATAGGCAGCGCAAGGCAAATTATCAGCAAACAGCTTATTTTTGAACTAACCGGCAAAAACGCCAATATTATTTTTGTAAGCGAAAGCGTAATTTTAGACAGCCTGAAACACATCGGCAAAGCGTTAAGCAGTTACCGCCAGATTCTGCCGGGGCTTGCCTACATTGCCCCGCCGCCGCAGGACGGGCTGGATATTTTAACATCCGCCCCGGTGGATATTGCCGCAGCGGCACAAAACCAGCCCTTGCCGCCGCAAAAAGCGCTTATTGCCGCTACAACCGGTATTGGGCAGTATACGGCAGGCCAGCTTTTAAAATTTGCAGGCATAACTGCCGAAGGCGGTATTACAAGCGAAAATGCTGCCGCACTGACAGATGCCATTGGCACTTTGCAAAAAAATATTAACGCTGCCAAAAGCGGTACTGCGCCTGTATATGCCATTATTACCCGCACCAATACCGTTAAAACAATTCTTCCGTTTAAACCTTTGCAGCTTACAGGCGGCGAAACCGTAAAAGAATTTGCCTCGCTTAACAGCGCCGTTGCTTTTGCGCAAAGCCTTACGCCCGTTCTTTTGCCGGAACAGGAGGTTTTAAACAAAACAGTAAATGCGGAAACCGAAAAACTGCATAAGAAAATACTGCTTTTAAAAGAAGAACTTGCCGCGGCGGAAGATGCCGAACAGCAGCGCATTATTGCCGATACCTTAATGGCAAATTTGTACCGCATTGCCAAAGGCAGCAGTGAATGTACGCTGGAAAATATTTATGACGGCACGCCGCTGGCCATAAAACTTGCGCCCGATTTAACCGCCAACGAAAACGCACAAAAATATTATAAACGCTATAATAAATTAAAACGTGCGCAGGCAGAAATTAAAGAACAGCTGAAACTTACGGAAGAAGCAGTTGAATATCTGGGAAGCATCGACATTGCCCTTAAACTTGTACAGACAAGGGCCGAAGTTGCTGAAATTAAGGCAGAACTTGCTGCCGCAGGTTTTATAACTGTAAAAAATACCAAAAATAAAATGCCGCAGGCAAAATCGACACCAACAATTATTAAACTTTCGGAAGATACGGCTTTATATATCGGCAAAAACAACAAACAAAACGATTACGTTACTTTTTCAATCGGCAGCGGCAATGATTTATGGTTCCATACAAAAAACATTCCCGGTTCGCACGTTATTTTAAAAACAACTCTGCCGCAGGCAGATGAAAAAGACATTCAAACTGCGGCAACGATGGCAGGATATTTCAGCAAAGCCCGTGGCGGCAGTAAAATACCCGTAGACTGTACCCTGCGAAAATTTGTAAAAAAACCGAGCGGTGCTAAGCCCGGCTTTGTTATTTACACTAACCAGACAACGTATTATATAACGCCAGAAGAAGAAGCAATAAACAAATTAATAAATTAAACAAAAACTGCACCAAAAGCTATGATATGCTCAATAACTTTAACGGTGCAGTTTTTTACTGCAATAAATATTTATTTAACAAGTCAATATCAAAAGCATATTCTTGTGCTGTCTGTTTTGTTATCTCCCCTGTTTTTGCCAAATATGCCAGTGCATAATCCATGCACTGCATTCCCTGCTGCCTGCCGTTTTGCATGTAGCTTGCTATCTGATGTGCCTTTCCGTCACGCAAAAGGCTGCGCACGGCCTGCGTAAATGTTAAAACTTCAAAAGCTGCTGTTCTTCCGCCATGCCCGCCCGGAACAAGCTGCTGCGCTATAACAGCCTGTAAATTTTCTGCAAGCTGCGCACGCATTTGCTGCTGTTTTTCCGGCGCAAAAAAATCCAACATACGCGATACTGCCAAAACAGCACTGCGAGTATGCAGCGTTGCAAGCACCAAATGTCCTGTTTCGGCAGCGGAAACTGCACCGGCAGCAGTTTGTGCATCACGCAGCTCACCAATCATAATAACGTCAGGGTCCTGGCGCAGTGCCGCACGCAGGCCAAGTGCAAAACTGACGGTATCACTGCCAACCTGCCGCTGGCTGATAATGCTTTTATCTTCCGTAAACCTGTATTCCGGCGGGTCTTCCAAAGTAACAATATGCGCACTTTTATTACGGTTAATAAAATCAACCATAGCCGCCATGGTTGTGCTTTTGCCGCTTCCGGCCGGGCCGGTTACCAAAATAAGCCCGCTGCGCTGCATGGCAAGCTTCTCCAAAACAGGCGGAGCGTTCAAGTCTGATAACGATGGGACTGCACTTTTTATTATTCTAACGGCAAGTGCCGGAAAGCCATTCTGTAAATATCCGTGCACCCTAAAACTTCCTGCGCCAGCAATACAGCAGCAAAAATCCGCTTCTGTTTCATTAACGGCACAAATTCCGTACTGCTCAATAAAAGATGTAATTGCATTTTCACTTACAGCAGATAAACTCTGCCTGTTTAAAACGCCGTTAATTCTGAATACCGGCACTCCGCCTGCTTTTATATGCACGTCCGAAGCGTTTTGGCACACGGCTTCCTTTAGAATATGTTCCAGCATTTTTACTCCTTAATGCACGGCCTGCAAAACTTCTGCTAAAGAAGTGTGCCCTTTTAGTACTTTTTGCACTCCGTCACTGCGCATACTTACCGCGCCAAATTTTTCTGCTTCCGCAAAAAGCGCTTCTTCCTGCGCCTTGCCCAAAATAAATTTTTTCAGTTCCGGCACAACAGGCATTACTTCCTGCAAAGCCATACGCCCTAAATAACCCGTTCCGCGGCATTTTTCACAGCCGCTTCCCTTATAAAGCGTTAAACCGTCGCCGCTGTTAATGTTTAAATAAGCCTTTTCTTCCGCGTTTGCGGCATAAGCCGTTTTGCAGTGCGGGCAAATGCGCCGCACTAACCTTTGCGCAACAACTCCGCGCAGGGCAGATGCAACCAAAAACGGCTCTATACCCATATCGACAAGCCGTACCGCCGCTCCCGCGGCATTATTGGTATGCAGCGTACTAAACACCAAATGCCCGGTAAGCGCTGCACGTATGGCAGTTGCCGCCGTATCAAGGCTGCGTATTTCACCAAGCATAATAATATCCGGGTCCTGCCGCAAAATGCTGCGCAGTCCGCTTGCAAAAGTCAGCCCGGCCTTTTCGTTTACAGCAACCTGGCTTATGCCGCTAATGCGGTATTCCACAGGGTCTTCTATGGTTACAATATTGCGTTCGCTGCTGTTAAGCTCTGCCAGCGTGGCATAAAGCGTTGTGGTTTTGCCGCTGCCGGTCGGCCCCGTTAACAGCACTATGCCGCTGCCATAATTATAAAGCCTGCGGTAAAGCGTTAAATTTTCCGGCGTAAAATTTAGTTCATCCAAATTCAGTGCAAACTTTTCCCTGTCTAAAATACGTATAACTATTTTTTCTCCTAAAATAGTCGGCAGCGAAGATATGCGCAAATCAATATTGCGTCCGTCAAGTTCCAGCTTAATGCTGCCATCCTGCGGCAGGCGTTTTTCGGCAATATCCATGCCTGCAAGCACCTTTATGCGCGAAACAACCGCCTGCATAAGCGTTTTATTCATTTCGGCTTCTTTGTAAAGAACGCCGTCGATACGCATACGCACACATGCGTTGTTTTCTCCCGGTTCTATATGTATATCGCTCGCGCCGGATGCAGCGGCTTTGGCAATAAGGCTGTCAGCCGCCTTTACGGCATCAGCGTTTTCATCTTTTTTAAACAATGTCCGTTCGGTTTGTATTATCAACTTTTTCTCTCCATTACAAAAATTTGCAGCTTTATTATTATAACCAGCAAAAATAATATCTTCAAGTAAATTTTTATGGTATAATATTGAACCGAAATTGCGGATACCGGAGGTTTATTGGAGGAACAGCTTCTGGAACACATTAAATTACAACGCCCGCCGCTTGTTTTATGCTTAACGGCAGGAACAATGCTGATTTTAAGCGCTTTGCAGTTTACGCTTGCAGGCAGTGCGCAAAAACATACGCCGGTAAGCAGCCATGCAGTTTATACCCCCATTCAACTGCCGACGGCTGCTAAAAGCATCAAACCACAGCGCAACCCATTTCTGGCTCCGGCCGCGCCGGATATTAAACGCCAAACTGCCGCCTTAACCCCCGTTTTAAAAGGAACTATACAAAACGGCAGCACTACCATGGCGATTATGGAATTTGCAGGGCAAAGCAATTACTATCAGCCGGGCAGCAAAATTAACGGCTTTACAGTACGCAGTATCACCCCAAACAGCGTACTGCTCAAAAAAGATTCCCAAACGCTTATGTTAAAAGCCGGAGGAACAACCAATGACTAAAATTTTTACTGCTCTTTTAACTGCTTTGTTAGCTGCGGCTTCGCCTTTGGCTTATGCAAACAGCATTACGCTTAACGTGCGCGACGGCCAGGTACGCGATGTGCTCGCTTCTGTTGCAGCACTTTCCTGCAAAAGCATTGTTGCCGACAGTTCCGTACAGGGCACAGTTACGCTTAACCTTAAAGACGTGCCTTTTGACACCGCACTGCGTATAATTACTGCTGCCAAAGGTTTAAGTTACCGCCTTACCGGTGATGTTATACTGGTTGGCTCTGCCGCAGGCATGGAAAAATTTAACGATACAGCCAGTATTATTAAACTTAACTACGCCAAAGCTGAAGAACTTAAAACGGCACTGGCTCCGCTTATTGGCACCAACAGCAAAATAAGCACCGATACTGTTACCAACAGCATTATTTTTACCGGCACCCCCACCGACGAAATGCGTCTGCGCAGCGCAGTTGCCGCGCTTGATACTGCCACGCAGCAGGTAACGCTTGAAGCCAAAATAATTGCGGTAAACCGCGAAGACAGCGAGAACCTCGGCATCAGCTGGAGCTGGGATAAAATACCGCAAAACAGCAATTACTACGGCAATGATGACGATAACGATGATTCTGATAACGAAAATTTTGGCGGCGTAGTACATTTTGGCGCTAATTATGAATTCCGTTTTAACGCTGCTTTAAACGCCCTTTTCGCCAAAGGCAAAGCCAAAATTTTGGCAACACCGCGCATAATAACCATACCCGGGCGTGAAGCAAGCATATTTATAGGCGATCACATTCCTGTTACAACGGAAAAAATTGAAAACTCAGTTACAACCAACACTACCGATTACGTTGACGCCGGTATTAAACTGCAATACACGCCGATAGTAAGCAGCGACGGTATGATAACTTCGGTTGTACATACGGAAGTCAGTACCCCCACGCTTATTTCCGAACTGAAAAACTACAAAATAACCAGCCGCACAGCCGATACTACCGTCAGGATGCGCGACGGTGAAACTCTTGTAATAGGCGGTTTAATCAATGAAGAAGAACAAAAACGGCTGCAAAAAGTACCGTTCTTATCAAACATTCCGCTTTTAGGTGAACTGTTTAAAAACCGCACCACCAGCAAAATAAAAACCGAAGTTATTATGATTTTAACGCCGCATTTAACAAACCCCGGCGAATCACCGGCAATTTACGATAGCAAATTGCTTGAAAGCGGCAGTATTTTTGATAGCAATAACTAAAAATATTATTAAAAAAGAGCGGCAAGCCGCTCTTTTTTATACAAAACAGGCATTATACTTTTGTATAATGCCTGTTTTAACTTTTATTTTTCTAACATCAGCAAAGCAACCGTTTCAATATGGCACGAGAGGACAGAAAGTACGTCATTTACCGGGCGGTTCGTCCGACTTGATCCACCGCTGTTTCTGCCCTCTCGGTCGTATATGGAAACATATCGTTTTCTCAGCTATAATAACTGATTTATAATTCTTTCAATCTCCTCGATATATTGTTCCATTTGCTTTCTTTTATATACATAGATATAAGACGGATGATGAATTGGCACATAATACGTTCCATTATATTTTTGATAATGATATTCAAACTCATTCCATTTTTCAAAGCTTATTTTGAAGTGTTTTCCAACAGATGAATAAACTTTTTCTCCCAACAAAAAAACTATTTTGGGCGACATTGTCTGAATTTCATTAATCAAATGTTCAAAACAGCTATCAATTTCTTGTCTATTAGGATATCGTAATTTTTGTTCCTCCGTTAACGGAAGGCATTTTACTAAATTTGTTTTATATGTGCTTATCTCTTTACACATTCCCTCTATTTTTTGAATCAACATGCCTGTATTTGTTTCTGGAGATAAAGGTAGTTCCTTATCGGACCTCATTCTTTTTGCCGATAGACCCACCCAAAAAACCTGGCATTCTTTTTCTACATCTAATAGCGGTTTTTGATTAAAACATAAACCACACTTTTGACACTTACGTATTTGTTCAATCATTATTTTTCCTCTGCGAGTTTCTGTGTTTTAATAATATACTCGTTTAACAATTCATCTGACTCCATACTGTAATTTCCAAAATCAAAATTGAATTGTAACCTTCCTTCAAATTGACTTATAGATTTATTAATTTCGCATCCATGAATAATTCCAGTGGTTTGTAATATTTCATTATATAATTGTGTTCCATGATATGGTCTAAATTGAAAAACACTGGTTCTAAAAGACCCTGGAGTTGTATGTGATATTTCTTTTATTTTTGATGCTAACTCATATGTCTTTTTAAAATCTTCTTTTGTTTCTCCAGGGAAGCCATAAATAAAATAACCTTTCAGATCAATACCATTTTTCAAAATTGCTCTTGAGACAGTTATAACATCATCTGGACTACCAAGTTTATTAATTTTCTTTCTCATTTTTTCCGATCCAGACTCAATTCCCATAAATAATTCTTTACATTTTCCCTTCCGAAGTTCATTAACCTTCTCAATATTTCCGACTAAAGAGAGAGCATGAACCATCCCCCTCCAACTTAACTGTGGAAATCTTAAGAAAATATTGTTTGCCATATCTATACTTCTACTATTGCGTAAAAATAAATCATCTAAAATCCGAACACTTTGTATATCTGGATATGCGGCTAATATTTCTTTAATTTCTAAGATAACGCTCTCCTCCGTTCGAATTCTAGTTATAACATCTTTATTTAAACTCCTAGCTCCTCCACAAAAAGCACAATCATATGCGCATCCTCTTGATGTGATAATTGCAACCTCTTTTTGCCCATAATGGTTAATAATTATTTCATTTCCTAAATATTTCCTATTCAAAAAAATGTTTGAGATGTCTTTAGGAAAATACTGCGATTCTTTATTTACTCTAAACACATATTTTTGATTTTTATTCACCTCTGGGTGTTGATTACATGTTCCTAAAACAAGGGCAGGTATTATAAATTCCCCTTCCCCTATAATTATATTTAATCTATTTTGAGTATTCCATTCAAGTATATTAGTATAAAGACTCTTAACAGCCTGCCCTCCAATAAAACATTCACATGTAGTCTCAAGATTTTCAATAACAAACTTCACTATATCATAATTCTGTGTAAAAATATTTATTCCGATATAATCAGGCTGTGCTTTATTAATAATGCACACTATATCTGATACCGATTTTCTTTCTTTTACACAATCAACAACCTCAACATCTACTCCTACATTTTCCAGATATGTTGCTATGTATCCTAATCCTAACGGTGATAAATACTGTTCTTTCTCTTGTGTGGTATCCCAAAATATAGGAGAATTAAATAAAATAAATTTTTTCATATTTTCCTCCAATTATCAATTATATAAGAAACCACTTTTTCTACATTTGCTTCCAAATTGTCATTATTGTTAATTCGGATAATATTAACATTTTCTTTTTCTAATTCACCAATTCCTTTCTCCAAATAATATAATTCACTATTGGATTGGTTTCCTTTTTCAAATCTAGTTAATATATTTCGTTCAGCTAATCTTTTCCGTAATATTTTCTCATCTGCAAAAACTGCCACTTGTAAATCAGGTTTTATGATTTCAGCATTTATATCAAAAATAAATGTGCTATTTACTCCATCCATTTGTTGTAAAATCAAAGACGATAAAATATACCTATCTGTAATAACTAAGCTTCCTTTTTGCAATTCGGGAACGAGCTCACTTACTATATGTTCATATCTATCCGCAGCTACTAAACAAGCTAAACTCGTTCCAAAATGATTCTCTGAAAACTTTCTTACAAATTTCCCCAATTCTGTATTAGTTGGTTCTTTGGTAGTATATACTCTATAACCTAGTAATTTCATTTTAATCTCAACAGCCCCTATAAGAGTTGATTTGCCAACACCATTCGGCCCATCTACTGCCACTAGAAAGCCATGTAAATCATCTTTTTCTCGCATATCTTTTCTATTCTCCATAATAATCAAAAATCTTATCAAAGATTATGATACGCTTCTACTCAACCACCTTCAAAGACCATCCAAGTTGCGTTAGTTTCTTTTGCATTTTATTATCTACAAAGTCTATCGGTATTGCAAGACAGATTAACGCTCTTGCACGTGTCATGGCTACATACTGACATTTTAATCTTTTTTCATTTGCCGGATTACCTTTGGACGGCATGCCGCATAAATATTTTAATATTGACTTCATATTGTGTGTGCGCAAATATGTCTCTACAACTAAGGTCGCTAAGTGTGTTCTTCCTTTTACAGAATGAATACTTCCAAATTCTATATCGACAAATCGATTTGTTTGCAAGTTTTTATACAAATAATGATTTGGTAATAATTTAATATCTGATTCGTCTTCGTCATCTAAAACATTCTGTGTTTCCTCTCCTTTTTTCCATTGACCAAATTTTTTTATTTTCTCATAAGATGTAATGTTGTATAGTTTTAGGATCTGCTTTAAAATTAGGACTATTGTTCTCCATTCATCTTTGCCTATTTCCCCTTGAAATTTTGTCAACTCCATTAATCCATTTCTAAAGACGCTTTTTTCTTCCTCAATTAAAAAATTCAGTAGTGCTGCTAATGTATTTTTCGTAGCGGCAATATAATTACACTCTTTCGCTTTGTTTATTAACCTTCGGATTCCTTTACATATCCATTCAACTTGTATCGCTTTTTCACCAGTATTTTCAAACTCATTTATACCAATTCTGAAATACTCAATTAAATATTGATGAACGACTCTTTTATTTGTTTTCTTCGCCTCATAAGAATTCCAATAATCATAAATTCCCTTCGGAAATTGTTTTTCTGATGTTTCCTCTTTTTTATCGTGAACCATCCCTACAACATGGCATCCTTCTTTTTCGTATTTACATATTTCTTCATCTGTAAAAGTATCTAAAATAAGTTGTCCAAATTCATCTATAACCTGCGAAGCTTTTTCTTTTTTAAATAAAAATACTGTATGATTAATACTTTTACTCGAAAAATTATTTTCTGTGCCACCCATTTGCGCTTTGGATAAAGCAACAGTATTAGCTAACTTCGCTATCGAAGAATCAAACCTTCTGCTCTCACTTAAAACTAAAGCATTCTCTCTTGGGAAATTACGCAATTCATCATCTGCTATTAAATTACTATAAATTGCTTGATTACTATCTCCATATCCCTGTCTAATACTTTTTACACCATCATCACAAAAAGCCTTTTTTAGCAATTCCCACTGAAAAGCGTCTGTATCTTGTGCCTCGTCTATAAATAATATTGGAAATCGATGCTGGATAGAGGCAGAAATTTCTTTTCTCACTTCTAATGCTTGTTTTGCATATAAAAGCATCTCTCCGAATGTAAAATAACCTTCCTGTTGAGTTTTTCCAATAATTGATAGAATCTTTTCTTGTGTATCACCATTCTTTTTCCATTCAATAGAACCAATAGTCTCTTTGTATTCGCAAATCAATTCATTTTTATGTTGACGCTGCAAATATGCCCTTGTATTATATGGCAAAAGATTCCATCTATAAGCATGCACAAAATCTGTATCGATTATGTTTATTTTATAGCCATTAGATCGTAGCCAGGGCAATACAATATATGTATCAAAAAAAGAATGTACAGTTCCTATAAAATGTGGATATGATAATAATTTTCGTCCGACTTCGCTATTTCCGAGTCTATCTTGAATCTCCTCTCTCGCTACATTTGTATGCGATAGCACACATATACCAGAGTTTGAATATGGCCATTTTTTCGCAAGAATGGCTAACTTTGCTACTAATATAGTAGTTTTTCCACTTCCCGGAAATGCTTGTATATCCACAGAATCCAGATTTTTAATCACGTTAATTCTGGGTTTATCAAAATGGATTTTCCCGCCCATTGCCAATTCTACCCACTTTATATCATCATCAGTAATTTCAATATCTTCTAATTTTCTAATTCCCAATACTTTCACCCCTTGGTGGCATACTCAATCGCACTAACCAAATAATCTGGTATTACTTTTTTAAGTTCATCCGCTTTTCCTATATAGTTATTTTCTAATTCAATTGCAAATTGTTGTGCAAAATCCGCTTTTGATGCCTTTTTAGAAGTAAAATAGCTATAAAAATAAGATGCTTTTTCTTCAATTGTTTGATATTTATTTAAATTATTTACCAATTCAGTTTTCTTACTTGTTCTATTTTTGTCTACATAACTAACTTTTATGAGAGAATTTATTAGCACTTCTTTCATATCTCCATTTTGCAAACCTTCATATGCCAAATCATACTCCAATGTCCAATGCTCTGCGACAAATGTACGCACTCCCTGGCCATCAGCTCGCTCTTTTATCTTTTTCAAATGCGCTTCTGCCTCTTTTTTCGTAAAATCACTTTCCGCCCTCCATGCACGTTTTGCTTTTTCTGGCCATGTTTTGTTATCCAATGTATATTTTTCATTTATACATATTCCTGGTGCGCAATTTGGCATAATATCTCTATCTGTAATACATGCAACATTTATATCTAATGATTTACTCTGATCTTTTCTCTGAAATATTTTAGCATATCTCCTCAAACCAGTACTTCTTACATCAACAAGCGAAGTACCATAGTCTGTAAAACTGTATCCTAACAATTTAGCTATTGTAGGTAATAACAATGCCTCACCAGGTCCTTCAACTATAATTACACTTCTGGCAAAAAATAAATTCGCTTTTGTAGCATCCAAATATTTCTCCAGGAAAATATAATCGTCTCCATCTAACTCTGTATATCCTTCTGCTAAAGAGTAGGCCTCTCCCGATTTAACTATTATGATATTTGATAATTTTACAACGGATGCCAATAACGGTGCATGCGTTGTTATTATCGTTTGTCTGTTTCCTTTTTCAGATTCATTTTCTAAAGACTGAATAAGTTTCAATTGTCGTTGTGCATGTATATGTGCTTCAGGTTCTTCGATAAGCAAAAAACTTGATTTATTTTCCCCTTCTGCTTCTTTATGCAAAAGTAACTCGCAAGCCATACTCATGATATTACTTGTACCTAATCCGACTTTTCCACACATTTCACCAGCATTTTTATCTACAGCAAGATCTAATTTTTCTAATAAAGCCATTTCTTTTTGCAGTCTATTTGAATTAGCTCCAGCTACTTCAAATCTTGTCTTGATATTATCTTTTTTCAACAACATTTTCTCTTGTAATATTGTTGTCATTTCTCTATTAATTGAATCCAATGCCGGATGATGCGCTAAAAGTTTATTTGACAAATCAGCGATGCCCGCTATTGACAACCTATGAATATCCTTTCCTTCTTGATATTCATTTTCTCCCTGATCTACAAAAGACACATGCTGGATAATTTGTGATAATCTTGATCGTTTCCCAGACTGCATTTCACTATATGCATCTCGAAGAGCACGCAAATATGTAGTTCTTAATAGTTCCTTTGCTTCTACTGAAGGTGCTGTACCATTTCCATCTTTTCCTGTTGAAATATTAGCTACTGGGCGTGGAGGTTTAAATGATGTTAAAAATTTACATCTCCAATGTAAATATAAACATGGGACTTTTTTATCCACATCCTCGTATGAAAGGCATTCTAAAAATGCGCCAGATTCGTCTTCATTTAAATCTTCAAATTTGCACATTATTTCAATCTCTAAATTAACATCCTCTTTGTAAAAATCTTCCTGGACAATCCTGTGCCAATTCATATCTGTAGTACCAAGAACAATTTTAATAGCGTCCATAATCGTTGATTTACCAGAATCATTCTCTCCAACAAGGACATTCAATCCTTTATTGAAAGCAATAATATGTTCGTTTCCGTCAAAGCATCTAAAATTTTTAATTTTTAATAATGATAGATACATATTAAATTCCTTTCTAATTATCTAATGCTTTAGAGACTCTCAATTTAATTCGCTTTTTCTATTATTTGAATTCGCTCTCCATCCGGCAACACAAACGCCTGCTCATATCCAACATCCAACGTCTCTGCAATCTTCGCCATTTCCTCAGAGGATACGGTACCGCGCTGCAGCTTCTTATTAAAATTCTGCGGAGTCTGTCCAATTCGTCTACAAAGTTCCGCAAGGCTGATATTCATTCTGTCACACAATTCTCTGATCATATCCGATGTTGTCATTTTCCACCTCCATCAGCATAGTACAATTATAAACCCTATGGTTGATAAGCACAAGCTACCTTCTTTAAAATTAACAGCCCATTAAAAAAGCACCTTGCAGCCATTTCAAAAGCCACAAGGCACCTTATTCATTCTGTTATTTACCTCTCCACATCCACCTTCGCCCCAGATTTGAACTCCACCTCAAACCTTTCATCATAAACGGTGACCTTCTCAATCAGCCGCCGTACCAGCAGTTCATCATACTCCGTGACCTCGGTGGACTGCTGTTCCAGAAACTCCCACATCTCCCTGATCCGCTGTTTCAGTCCTTCCCGCTCAGCGCTCTCCACCAGAGCGTTCTGTTTCAATTCCCGCAGCCTGTCAATCTCATCTGCAACACTGTTATAATCCTTTTTTGAATTCGCCAGCTTCAGAAGCTCCTTTTGCAGTTCCAGCAGTTTTGCCTCAATCCCTTCCGATGAGGTTTCATCCTCCTGCCGAATCACTGTCTCCACGTTCTCCCGGAGAGTAGCCATCATACTTTCTCTGTTTCCCAGCGCAAGATTAATCGCCTTTACCACCGCCGCCTGCAGATCTTGCTCCTGAATAGTTGGTGCGTCACAGGCGGTTGGTCCATGTTCCACACGGGTACAACACCGCCACACGGTAGAATGTTTTCCACGGTTATTCCAAGCGATTCGCCGGTAAATTTCGCCGCACTTGGAACAGTAAACAATGCTGGATAAGGCATACTTGCTGCTGTAAACCCTCTTTTTCCGGTTGGCTCCGCTATGGAGGTTCGCCCGCCGGATCATTTCCTCCTGCACCTGCATATAAAGGTCACGGGGAATGATGGGCTCATGGCTGTTTTCCACATAATACTGTGGGACAATCCCCTTGTTCTGCACCCTCTTTTTATTGAGGAAGTCAACAATATAGGTCTTCTGCAAAAGGGCGTCTCCGATGTACTTTTCATTCTGCAGGATTTTCTTCAGTGTTTCCGGACGCCACTTTGTTTTCCCAGCCCCGGTAAGAATCCCGTCTGCTTCCAGGCCACGCCCGATCTGGAGCAGGCTTGCTCCTTCCAGGTACTCCCGGTAGATCCTCTTTACCACTTCCGCCTCCGCAGGCTCTATGATCAGATTTCCTTCCTCATCCTTTGTGTAACCCAGAAAACGGCTGTGATTGACCCGAACCTCCCCGTTCTGGAAACGGTACTGCAGTCCAAGTTTGATGTTCTGACTCAGGGACTGGCTTTCCTGCTGTGCCAGGCTCGCCATAATGGTAAGCAGCACCTCACCCTTGGAATCCATGGTGTTGATATTCTCTTTTTCAAAGAAAACCGGGATGTTCTTTTCCTTCAGTTCCCGGATATATTTCAAGCAATCCAAGGTGTTTCTGGCAAACCGGCTGATGGACTTGGTAATGATCATATCAATGTTTCCGTCCATGCAGTCCTGGATCATGCGGTTAAATTCCTCCCGCTTTTTCGTATTTGTTCCAGTGATCCCGTCATCAGCATAAATCCCGGCCAGTTCCCATTCCGGATTCTTCTGGATAAATTGCGTATAATGCGCCACCTGCACCTCATAGCTGGATGCCTGCTCTTCACTGTCCGTGGAAACCCGGCAGTAAGCGGCGACTTTCAGCTTTGGCCGCTGCCCAACTGCAGCGGTATTTCCTACCCGCTTTCTGGCGGGGATCACGGTAATATTCCTACTTAGCTCCATCCCCATCTACCTCGCTCTCAATCAAACTGTATGCATACGCCGCCTGTTCAAAGGGATCGTCAGAAACCTTTTTCACTGCAGGCATGGTAAAATTGGTAGGGAAGAGGATGTCCTTCTTTTCTTCCAGTTCCCACACCCGCCCCAGCGCTTTTGCTCGGCTCATGCGTATTTCTTCTGCCTTATCGAAGGTTTCTTTGTCGATAATAGCCGGATAGTAATCATCTCCAAGATACTTCTTATTCCGGAGCATCCTTCCGGCGCTCCCGTGGTACAGATTTAATCCGACCTTCTCAGCGGCGGGCATAAGCGCCATGCCGGAAATATAGTTCTGAAAAAAATCCCGCACCGTGGCGGCCTGTTCTTCATCGATGACCGCCCGGCCATTTTCAATCCGGTATCCATACGGAATGTGTCTCATGGTTCCACCAGCCTTTCTTTCAAGGACAGTCCGCATTTCCATTCAAAAACCACTTCTTTTCTGGACAGTACGGTGATCCGCTCCACGAAAGAAAGGAAAATTTCATCATCGAATTCCGTCATCATGGTTCCTTTGGATGTAAACCGGAGCAGCCGCTGCAGTTCCTCAATTTTGACCATATCTCCATTGACAGAGCGCATCAGCCCATCCTTTTCCTGCCGCAGGGCTTCCGCTTCCGCTGCAAGTTCATTACTTTCCTTATTAAAAAGAGCAGGCTCCAGATAGCCGCTTGCCATCAGGTTCGTCAGCACCTGTTTCTGCTCCCTGTTTTTCTCGATTGCCGTTTCCAGTTCTTCAATCTTTAGCAGACGGGATTGATCATTCAGCCCCCGCAGGCTTTGCAAAAGAGGACGCAGCACCATCTGATGTCCAAAGACCAGCTTGTTCATCATGGTAACAAACGCCAGTTTCAAAGCATCATCCGTGATGTATTTCTGCGAACAACTTTCCTTATCTTTCAGATGATTGGCACAGGCCCAGGCCACATACTGGCCGCTGAGTTTATAATGCATTCGTCTCTTATATTTGCCGCCGCATTCTCCACAGCAGATCCGGCCGGAAAAGCCGTACCGGTTCTGGTATCTCCCAGTGTCATGGCCATTTCCTTTTTCACGCCCCCGCTGTTTCAAAACCGCATTGGCCAGTTCAAACTCTTCCTTGCTGATGATTGCTTCATGGTGGTCCTGCATCAGGTACTGGTCAAGTTCTCCCCGGTTCTGATGGCGGTTAAAGCTGCTGTCCGTATAGGTCTTCTGGAACAGGACGTCACCCGTATACTTTTCATTCCCGATGATGGCGTTGACGGTACCCGGCGTCCAATGTCCGCCCTTCTTGGTAGCAACGCCTCGCTCATTCAGTTCCTCCGCAATCTCGTGGGTACTTTTCCCCGCAAGCGTGTCCGCAAAGATCTGTTTCACGATCTCCGCCTGCTCCGGTACGATCACCATCTCCCCGTCCACATTGTCATAACCATATGGGGGATAGGAAATGATGAAGGTTCCATTCTGAAAGCGCCGCCTGATACCCCACTTCTCATTTTCAGAAATGGACACCGACTCGCTTTCTGCCAGACTGCTTAAAATGGAAAGCATTAATTCACTCTCCATGAAGCCCGTGTTTAGATTTTCTTTTTCAAAATAGATGTATATCTTTAAGTCCAGCAGCTTCCGCACCAGTTCCAGACAATCCGTGGTATTTCTGGCAAAACGGCTGATGGATTTGGTAATGACGAAGTCAATCGTTCCTCTCTCGCAGGCGGCAACCATCGCCAGCAGCCCGTCCCGCTTTTCTTTTTTCGTACCGGAAATGCCTTCGTCATAGTAAAGTCCGGCAAACTCCCACTCATCATTGGATTTGATATAACTCTCATAGTGAGCCTTCTGCGCTGCCAGACTAACAAGCTGTTCATCTCTGGCTGTAAATACCCGGCAGTAGGCCGCCACTCTAAGTTTTCTCTTTTCGAGGAGCATATTTTCTTCAATTTTTGTGATCCGTTTCATCCTCTCACCTCTCTTTCGGTACGGACATATTCGCTCTGACACCTACAAATAGCAAGTCATTCAGGGCATAATCCGAGCCAGATAGGGAGAGAAAGATTGGCGGTTTTTCGCCGTAATTTTGTCTAATTCACCCTCAGAAATCAGTTCCGCCTCCCGCAGCTTTTCCAGCAGTTTTTGCGCCATGTAATAGTCAAATTCCCTTTGCATTTCCTCATCTGTGAATAGTTTCCTCTCTGCTGTCTGATTCTGAAAACCAGCCGTCACCTTTGTTACCTGCATGGTATTCCTCCAATCCGAAGGATGCCTCCTTCAAAATACGGAGATTTCTACAGCGTTTTGAGGGGGTATTACAGACAAAAAAATAAAGCCCGTAGACCATGCATCTATCGCACAGCCCACGGGCCTCCTGTTCTTTCCGTTTTATTTAAAGCCGTTTACAGTAATCCAGGGAAATCCAACCAGCGCCGCTCTTGAGTTTTCCCCAGCCATTAGTCGATCCGGTGCCGGATTTCACCTCGGTAATAGTGAACACACCTTTACCCGTAAATTTGCCTGTCTTACCATAGTTGGTTCCGGCGCCTTTCCGGATATTCAGATCTGTAATAGTCACCTGCACCCTGAAAGAGCCACCGGAACTACCAGAACCAGCCTGCTTTCCGGTATAAACCACCTTACCACTCTCGTCAAATACAGAATAGCCAGCATTGGAGTCAGCGCATCTCTTGGCGTTATCCAGATTGTTGAAAGCCCCCTTCTGGCTCTTGGCATCCGACCAGCTTTTGCGGACACGGTATAAGACCGAGCCTGCCGTTCCAGAAGACGAGTCTCCCAGTGCTGCCGTTACCTTGGAGGCCAGATCCCCAAGGCGGGAATACAGCCAGTCTCCCGGACAGGATTTGTTCGCAAACCAGCGATGAACGGTGAGTACCATCTCATCAGACTTCGGCGAGTAATTCAACGTCTTATTCTTATCCCCCAGCCAGAGAAGTTTCTTCTTCCCATTCCGTTTGCAGATGTCCGTACACAGTTTCACGAGGGAATTGTAAACAGCGGTGGTCATTGCGTAGGGATGATTCAAATCGCTGGCGCACTCGATGGTGACAGCCCTCTGGTCGTTGGCGCTGCTGGAAGAACACCAAGAGCGGTTCCTTTCCTCCACGCAAAGGGCGATCTTCCCATCCTTTCCGATACCATAATTACAGCTGGCCTCTCTGGACGGACTGGTAAAGCATCCGCAGATGCCCTCTGCCGTCAGCTGACCGACCACACAGTAGGGTGTGATCCGGTCAATGGAATGTGTCCTCTGCCCGGAGTGGTTGGGGCTGAGTTTTGTGTAAGATACAAGGGAACTGTTTGTGTAAGCCATTATTCATTACCTTCCTTTCCGTTTTCTGCTCTGTCATGGAGCTACTCTAATACCGTTTTGATCTTTTCCGGGATCGGAAGTCCCAGGTGTCCTGCATTCTCCAGCAGGCTCACGCCCTCATTGGAGATGTAGAAAAAGATCACCGCTGTCCGTAAGACCGCCCCGGTTCCAATCACCTGCACATCGATGATGTTTGCAATCCCGACAAGCAGGAAGATCAGCACTTTGCGGAAGATTCCTTTGATGCCGACTGCGCTGGATAACTCCCAGTTGATGATGGCGCACATCACACCCGTGATGTAGTCGATAACCACGAAGGCGATCAGGGCATAAAGCAAGCCATCACAGCCGCCAAGGAAATACCCCAGCCAGCCGCCCACAGCGGAAAAAATGAGTTGGATGGTGTTCCAGAATTCTTTCATGGTGCGTTCCTCCTTTGAAATTTTGATATGAAAAAAGCGGCTACCCCGAAGAGTAGTCGCTGATTTCCAGAAAATATAAAGTTATGCTGTCCGCTTCCACATATAGCAGACGATATAGGGCTGCAGGTTGGTGTGGGAGCCACCACCTCCCGTATTTGCATTCTTCCCTTTTGGAGTCAGTGAGTGAGTATGCGCCCCGGCACTGCTGGTTGGATAGGTAGCCTGCGCCCCAGAAGTTCCTGCACTATGCACTGTGTAGCGGCTGCTGCCTGCACCTCCATCTGTATCACGACCAATATTGTGCGTATGGCCGCCTGCACTGTTGGTCGTGGTAGAACTTCCGGTAAACGTATGTGTATGGCTTGGCATCTGGCTGGCAGTTAGAGTAACCGCCGATGCTCCGCCTGTTTTCTCCACCGTATTAAAGTTGCTATCCGATGTGTTAATTCCTACCGGCACCCTGCCGCTGCCCCAAGCCACCCAAGTCCCACCAAAATATGTGGAAGGGTTTGTAGCACTGACGCTCATATAGATACTGCCTACCGGATACATCGTTTTGGCAAACTGCTGGATGTATTCTTTCAGCAACATTCCGTAGACCTTCACATCACAGTTCTCGGCCACCTCAAAGGTGTTATCGGTTTCTGAAACTTTTCCAATCGCCACGCCTTTGCCGCCGCTCTTAAAGTCCATGACCACGGCAGCCGTGGAGACGATCTCCTGTACGAAAATGGTGGAAAACGCATCCTCCAGCGTGTACCGCACATCATAGGAGGTCTCCGTGGAAATCTGCCCCCGGCCATAGGTAAAAGCTGTATTAGAGGCAAAGGTCACTTCTGCATCCGTCCACTGCTCTGCTGAAACCTGCTTGTACTGGACGGAAGTTTTGAGGGTGTTTTTCCCACCGCAGGTGGAATAGCCAAAGGACACCAGTGCGTGGATATATGTCCCGTCATCATCCAGAGTCCCATTGCTTAAGCAACGCTGGGACAATGAAGAATTGAAGTATGGTGGGGAATAGGCGGTCACCGTGATCGAAACGGAAGCCTCTGCCGATACCCGGCCTCTGGAATCCGTTACGGTAGCCTTAAAGGTAATCGTCCCGGAATTATTGAGGAAACCTGTCGTCAGCGTGGAAGCGGAACCACTGTACCCTCCACCGGTAATGGAATAGGACTTGATGGTGGAGCCATAACTTCAAGCCGCCCCATTGATCGTCAGCTTTACCTTGGACTTTGTCTGCACATAAATTCCCCATGTACTTGGCACTTCTCCATCAATCCGGGAAGCAGTCAGGCTGGAAATAGTCGGTTTCACACTGGCAGGAACACTTAGCGTCAGCGTACAGGTTTTAGAGCCGATGTTCGTATTCCCGTTATAAGTGGTACAGGTGATCGTGCAGGTTCCGCTGGTCGCATTCGGGATCTGGCTGGTCAGCGAAAGAGCTGGCGTCCATGATACAGAAGTTGCCGTTGTCTTGGTTGCAATTGTCCCGCTGGTATTTCCAAAGGAATACGTCAGCGTATGCGTAAAAGCGGAAGAAGCACGGCTGATCGAAATCGTACCGGCAGACCCCATCGTCATATTCGCAGCAGATACGCTGGAGGCACGGGGTATGCTATCCAGTGTGATATTGGCGCTGGCTGTGATTGTTCCATAGTACGTCCCACTTAAGGTTGCCCGGATCTGGAACACTGCTGAAATCGCTAAGGACTTACTGCCATCGCTGGCATGATTGACCGTCCTTGATACCGTTCCCAGCAAATGTGTCCCCGTGGTACTAATCGCTGGGGAGGAAAAAGTCTGAGCCGATCCGTCAATGGTGCAGGTATTGTCGCTTCGCCCACTGATATTCAGACTCCAGTCATTCACCAGATACAGCTTACAGGTAACCGTAGACGTATTGGCAGAGACATTCTTGCTCTGCGACCAGTCCACCCGCAGCTTATAATGGCCGTCCCGGATGGAACCGGAAAAACTGCCGCTGGATGCCATCGTTCTCACCCCTTCCGTTTCTCAGCATCTTAGACGGGACCTCTCCATTTAATCGAAAGGTTCCCATTGGTTCTCGGTATAAAATCAAACCACCCCCGGCTTTCATTGCCGAGGGATAGCTTGTTGCGGATCTCCGCATTGGTAATCACAAGGCTCTGGTTAGAGATATAGGCAATCTTCTGCCCATTCTCTTTAAAGGCCAGCTCCTCGTTAGACAGTTCTGCCGTGAAGGCGTTCCCGACCTTTCCCAGTTCAATGAGCGCTCCCTTAAACCGGATATACTCTTCCAAAAGCAGCTGATTCGTAGAGACATTTTCCCTGATCTCATCCGTGATCGCCGTGAAATCCATCCGGATTTCTGTGCTGTTCTGGGTAATGCTGGTCTCGAAATCCTTCTGGATCGTCTCCAGTTCCGAGCGGGAAACGAATTCTTCCCGCACAGATGCGTTGATCTGCTCTGAGGTTTTCGTGATCTCGGAGTAGCATTCCCGGATGTTTTCTTCTAAGGAAGCAAGGTCATCCTCATAACCGGAAAAGTTCTGGAAGGTTGCCTGACAGCTGGTGATAAGCGCCATGCGATCACCTCCGGTCAGTTGGATACATCACACTGCAGCGTCAGGATGCTGTCGATATCCGCTGCGGAAAGGTAGATCACCTTCCCGGTCTGATCGAATTCTGCCGCATGACCATCCTTGTCCTGCGCATACCATGTGTAGGTCAACGACTGTTTCTCTGTCGCAGCCGCCCAAGCCGAGCCGGAATACTTCATCAGAGTAACCGTCTGCGCAGAATGATCCACCTGATACCAGAAATCCCCTTCCTTTGGATTGGACGGGGCGGTCTCCGAGATACTGCCGAGCAGCGGATCGACTTCCTTCTGGTTGGTACGGACGATCACATAAGGCACCACACCGCCGAGATTGTTCTTGACCGTAAAGCCACCGATGGAAAGCATCTCCGATACATAAGGGTCGGATTTATCTTCCACCGTGATCACATCCTCATAGGTATTGCCCTTGTAGGTCATGGTACAGCGGTAGGACTGGATGTTCACGATATCCGCCCCTGATACCGACAGGGTGGAGGACGTTTCTCCTGTGATATTCTCCCACTCACCACCTGTGTATTTCGCCCACTGGCAGGTAGCTCCCGTGGTAATCTCTGAAGCGCCGTCATAGCCAACTGCCGCCAACGCAAGGCTGCCGCTCTGATTGATCACCACCGTGCCTTCCGGCGCATACACAGAGAATACGATTGCATTGGCACCGCTGGCCCCGTTGCTGCCCTTGTTGGATTTTGTCCATGCAAACTTCTTTACCACGGAGGCTCCTGAAATCGTAAAGGTCAGGTCAATCGTACCATTTAAGACCGCAGCCCCGCCAAGAGTCGCATTGGCGGCAAAGGCCAGTACTACCGATCCGGCTTTTGATGCGGTCGCTGCCGTATTGCTTTTGACCGTCACCCCAGAGGGCAGCGTCCCCACTGTGCAGGTACAGGCGGTCTGATTGATACCCAAATAGCCCATAAAAGGAATGGTGATATCCGTAGCCGCTGCTACCAGCCCGCCGGAGGTACAGGCAATGTTCTGGGCCTCATTCCCAAGGATGACGGAAAGCCCGCCGGTTCCGGCTGCACCCGGTTCGCCCTGCGAACCATCATAGATCTTCGTGAGGGAAGTCGTATCATACACATCCGGGTCATCGGTCGCCAGCTTGATCTGGGCCACCCCGTTAAAGAAAACCGCATGCTCCGGTTTGACCACCAAGGTACCGCCGGAAATGCTGGTGTTATCCGGCGTGGTAGGATAATCCTTCCATGCCCCGGTGCTGTCCTTATACTGCCATGCCGTAATCGTGACTCCCTGCACCTGCGCCGTCAGGGTAGCCTGCGCCGCCCCGACCAGAGAAGAATTAGAGTTATACTTAAATACATAAGTGTCTGCGGAAAGATAAGCCAGCCTTGCATTCTGCGCATTGCGGATCAGGGTATAAGTGATGTCAGCGGAGATATTGACCGTATTCTTCGTCTCTGAATCGTAATAGCTGATATAGCAGAGGTAGGTCAGCATCCCGGATGCAGCCGCTGCCAGCTTGTTGACATTGACCGTCAGGACGCCTTTGGATACGCTCTCCCCGGAGGTCAGCGCCGCTTCCGCACCGTTTCCCTCCTTCCGTTTCCACGAGATTGTAAGCCCCGATACGTCCAGTGCCAGATTGGTCTGGTCGAGGAACACCACCGGAGTCAGGGTCAGGGGTGTACTGGCCCAGTCCGGCGCATAGGTATGGGGCAGCACGTTGGGATCTTCAATCTGAGACTTTGGCAGATTGGATGTGATATAGGCCGACAGTTTCCTCTGGTCCGTAATATCTACAAAGGTCTGCTGGCTGGAAGTTAATACAGTAGGCATAGTGGTTTCCTCCTTCTTAAATCGTAATTTCACAATAAAACGATGCGTTGTCCGTCACATCTTCCGTAGTGATGGTGATAGATTTCATCCCGCTATGGGAACTGTCCCAATCCGCATCAAGGTCTTCCCGGCCGGAATTCCGGTGCCAGACAAAACTGCTGGCCGGAAGGGTATCCGTGATCTCCTTATCCCACGAATACACCCGGCAGCGAAGGATGCTGCGCTGCCCCTTATCCCGGAAGATGTTCACCCCATCCACCACCAGTTCCGTCCGGTACATCTTTTGTGCATTGATCTGATCGACTTTTCCCGTAATCACCTCGATCTTGGAGGTCTGCCCTAACAGATCATCTTCAATAGAAGTGATATTCTGGTCTTGCTTCGCAGACTCAGAGGTTAGCCGTACACCTGCAGCCCCTATCGTGATGGTGTTGCCGGAGGGATTCAGATAATCCCTTGTACGGCTAAGACACAGATATGTCCCGTCAATCCCGTGCGGTTTGGAAATGCAGCGCACATACATATATCCCCGATATCTGCACCCGTATCGGACTCATCCACAATGGTCAGTTCCATGCTGGTGACACCTTTCACAAGTTCCGAGAGTCTGGCATTTGCTTTCCGCAGCAGGTTCCCTGCCAGCGTCACATCCTCCCAGATCTCGGTTGTCCAGATCCATCCGATTTCTTCCACCGCTTCCTCATCGTACACATAGTTCTTGCCATCGTTCACCGCCGTAATATCCAGCCGGGTGTCCGTCTCGGTTTCGTTGCCATCCTCATCGGTCTCCGTAAGTTTCGCCCCCAGTGGAATCAAGGCCGTCACCCGCTCCGTGTGGTCACGGGTAATCTTCACATCCGTGAGATTCTTGCCAAACTCCACGGTCTGCAGCGATCGGTCTGGAAAGTCCTCCAGATAATCCAGCACCTTCCCATTCTCGGTATAACGCACCTGCAGGTAGCCGCCATGCGTTTTGATCAGCTTGTTCTGTATGGCATCCATCGTTACGGAGTAATCAGAATTGCTGTAGCTGATATAGTCGTTGTTATCCGTCACTGTGACACTGCCAAGGGTGAACCGCTTTTTTTCTTCCACGGCTGCATTATGCACGGAGAGGAACTGCTCCAGCAGCCCACGGAGCGGCCCCTGATAGGAAAATGGTGGCTGCATGGTGTCCTTCAGATACGCAAGGCAGGACTCGCAGGTCCATGTGTGTGTATTATAAAAATCCGTCCCATCATCCAAGGCACGCCCCGCAAATACCGTAAGAGCATCCTTTTTGCAGACAATGGTCGAAGCCATCGGCTGAATCGCAGAAAGATAGGGATGGTTGAACGGAGCAGAGAGGGTCAGGCTGTCAATATTCTCTGCATCCTCCTGCACCTTCGCTTCCGTGATGGAAAGCTGGGACAGGTGTGGATGATAAAATAACTGATCATCTACAAAAACTCGGAACAAGCTCATAAGCGTCCCTCCCGATACCGGAAGGCAGTCGTTCCTTCTCCCGTAATACTGACCGAGTTTTGCCCTTCCTGCAGTTCCAGTTCCGGGAACATCCATGTCCTGGCACTGACGGATTTTCGGAATACATCTTCACCGATACTCCAGCTCAGTGCTGTTTCTGCTGTCGTGACTACCGTAGGTACGACCGGCATATAGTCATTGTTCAGGATCGCCGTGCCGCCTCCCGTAATAGAAACTTCTGTTTCTTCCGTGTGATACCGGTAGGCATCCCCGTCTGAACAGGACAGCACCATCTGCCCCTTCCCAGTAAGGGGATCATAGGCTGGTTCCAATTCCAAGGTACCAACGGCATATAGCTCCGGCTCCTCACTAAGAATCACGTGGCACAGCTGCCCGGCATAGAGATTGGCAAGAACATCCTTCATCTGATTAAACTTTTCCCGGCTTCCTAACATGGACAAGGTAATAGAAAAGCTCCGGGGCTGGTAGGATACCCGCCCAAGAGCCTCAGTAAAACGGATCGGAGCATTGCGCCCCGGTACCACAACCGTATTGGTCTGTGACTGCGGCGTTGGAAAGTCAATCTCCTCCCGGATCCAGCCTATCGCAAACATCCACAAATCATTGATTTTCACATCTGCCCTCATAGGCTCAGCCTCCTTTGCAGTTTCTGTGTTTTTCCAAGACCGCTGTCAATGGCAGGGAGCAGATGCCCCACCAGCGTCCTGTCATCCAGATACAGTCCCTTACAGCTGTTTTCCGCAATAATCGCCAGATATTTCTCCAAAGCACTGGTGTTCAGATAGCTGGAAATCATCTGGTCCAGCTGCTGGTAAAATCCCTTCAACGGAAGAACCGCTTCCCGGCCAGCCTCACCGCCCGCCATCAGGCTGCTGCCATTCATGCCAAAGATGGTCGGTTTCGTTAGGATACCGCCTTCCTTATACCAGTCAATCGACAGGTGGGGAACGCTCGGCGGAGCAAGGGATAACTTGCCCGTAATCTTGAAATGCGGCAGTTTGATCTTCGGCAGTTCCAGTTTCATGCCGGAGAAGAAGCCACTGATCTTATCCACGATCCCTTTGATCGTATTCTTTGCCGCTTCAATCGGCTTCGTAATGGCGGTCTTAATCCCATTCCACACCGTAGAAGCTACAGACTTGATGGCATTAAAGACGGAGGTCACTGTATTTTTGATGGCATTGACCACCGCTGATACTTTGCTGCTGATCGCATTCCAGATCGAACTGATCACGTTCTGAATGGCCCCCATAATGCTGGAGATCACACCGGAAATCGCAGACAGCACGGAACTGACGGTATTTTTAATCCCGTTCCAGACGGAAGTGACGATGTCTTTGCAGTTCTCCCAGATAAACCGGAAAGGCAGCGTGATGATGTCCACGGCACCTTGGATAATGGAACCGAGCAGCATCACGGCAGTCTGCACCACGTTGCAGATGCCGTTCCAGACATTCTGCAGGTGTGTCCAGAGGTTGGAAAACCACGTTTTCACGCTCTCGATCATAGTGCCGATCCCGGTACAGATGGTATTCCACAGGTTCCCGAACCACTCCGTAATGGC